>ERZ1645187.1040-NODE-1040-length-26181-cov-43.440519_pt1 | contig 26181 bp, 21 predicted proteins | sample MGYA00575352_ERZ1645187 | MGnify/ENA primary metagenome ERZ1645187 (study PRJEB40837, sample SAMN11349314) | freshwater sediment metagenome | isolation source: river sediment | host: Sediment | place: India: Wazaribad , New Delhi | collected 2017-02-21 ...
CGGCATGAGCGGCATGGGCGGCATGGGCGGCATGGGCGGCATGAGCGGCATGGGTGGCATGTCGGGAATGTCCGGCATGGGCGGCATGAGCGGCATGGGTGGCATGTCGGGAATGCAGGGCATGGAAGGCAAGAAGGAAGAAGGTAAGAAGGAAGAAGGTAAGAAGGAAGAAGGTAAGAAGGATATGAGCGGGATGTCGGGAATGTCCGGAATGAGCGGCATGTCCGGAATGCAGGGCATGGAAGGCAAGAAGGAAGAACCCAAGAAGTAATTGCCGCGAAAAATTGAGTGAGTGAGGCGCTCACGGATAGAGCCCTTCTCACTCCATGCCAGAACAGCCAACAAGCAATTATCTTTCAATCAAGCCAAGTGAGGATCAGGTTTATGTGGAGGTTGCTGTCAAAGACTCCGCAGGGATGGGCAAGCCTGCTCATGGCGCTAGTGCTGGTGATCATCAACCCGGCTCGAGCCGAAACTCCCGATTATCAAAAAGCTCAATGGGATCCCATTCATTTCAAGCCGCAAATTGAAAGCGCCACCAACGAACAATGTCTGAGTTGCCATAAGGAGATACTGACGGATAAACCGCTGGAACAGTCGCCAGCGGGTGTCAAGGCAACCGATGTCCTCGCCTGGTACCAGACCCTCGACACTTACGAGGGCGCCCAGGATACGATGCACCGGCGGCACTTGGTCGGGCCATTGGCGACCCGCCTGATGGATATGAAGTGCACGACCTGCCATCAAGGCAGTAACCCCCGGGAAGCGACGCCGATTCCTCCCACCAGGACCGAGGCCGCGGCTTTCACGATGCGCAAAAAGGTTGATCCGAACACCTGCCTGATGTGCCATGGCACATTCCCGCACGAGATCATGGGTCTCCCGGATCACTGGTCGAAGGCCGGCGAACTGTTCGGTAACAACTGCCTGACCTGCCATACCGCCTTCCGGACCAACCGGCACAAGGTCAATTTCCTGAAGCCGGAAGCCATCGAGGACGCGGGTAAGGCGAGTGGCGACGCGTGCTTTGGCTGCCACGGCGGCCGCCAGTGGTACCGCATCAGTTTCCCCTATCCCCGTCACGCCTGGCCGGGCATGGCCACCGAGGCGCCGGACTGGGCCAAGGGTCGTCCGACCGAATCGGAAGCGCGGTTCCTGCAATATATGAAGACACCGCCGGCGCCAGCCTCGGGTGACAAGAAATGACCAGCCGGGACGATGCGAACATGACCTCGAATTCACCCTTCGACTTTTTGCGTGACCGCCTGAATCTGTCACGGCGTTCCTTCCTCAAGGCGACCGCCGCCACCGGCGCCGCGCTCGGCGCCAGCGGCCTGATTGATCTCAAGACCGCCCGCGAAGCCCAGGCCTTCGCCTATGAGCCCTACCCGCGCGATGACCAGTTGCAGACTGTGGTCACCAGTTGCGCCCACAACTGCGGGTCCCGCCACATGCTGGTGGCCCACAAGAAAGGCGACGTGATCGTGCGGCTGTCCACCGATGATGGCCGCTATCAACTGGACGGCGCTTTCGGCAAGGACACGGTGGAGGAACCGCAGTTGCGCGCCTGCCTGCGCGGGCGGTCCTACCGGCAGCGGCTCTATTCCGCCGAACGGTTGCTGTACCCGATGCTGCGGGTCGGCGAACGTGGCGAGGGGCGGTTCAAGCGAGTCTCTTGGGACGAGGCGCTGACCTTCGTCGCCGAGAAGATGGTGGCGATCAAGGAACAGTACGGGCCGACCGCCCTGGTGGATCAGAGCTATGCCGGTGCGTCCTACGGCGTGCTGCATAAGTCCGACCAGATCGAAGGCCTGCTGGCGCGGTTCCTCGGTATGTTCGGTTGCCGCACCAGTTCGTGGTCGGTGCCGTCCTATCAGGGCACCACCTTCAGCTCGCGCATGACCTTTGGCACTATCGAGGACGGCAACGAAGATGACGCCTTCGCCCACTCGAAGCTGATCATCATGTGGGGCTGGAACCCGGCCTACACCTTCCACGGCGGCAACACCTTCTATTACATGCGGCTGGCCAAACAGCAGGGCTGCAAATTCGTGCTGGTTGATCCGCAGTACACGGACGCCGCCGCCACCTACGACGCCTGGTGGATTCCCATTCACCCCAATACCGACGGGGCGATGCTGGCGGGGATGGCGCACCACATCTTCACCAACAACCTCCACGATCAGGCGTTTATTGATAAATTCTGCCTGGGGATGGACGCCGGCACCATGCCGGACTGGGCCAGGGATCAGGAAAATTTCAAGGACTACATCCTCGGCAAGTACGACAACCAGCCCAAGACCCCGGAATGGGCCGAGAAGATTTGCGGGGTCAAGGCGGCGGATATCAGGAAGCTGGCCGATCTGTACGCCAAGACCAAGCCGGCGGCGCTGAAAGCGTCCTGGGGACCGGGCCGCAACGCCTACGGCGAGCAGTACAACCGGCTGGCGGCGGCGTTGCAGGCGATGACCGGCAACATCGGGGTGCTGGGCGGCAGTTCCGAAGGGGTGGGCAAGGGCTGGCATTCCGAGGCCGTGGCCTATCCCTACGATCAGTACGCTAACGTCTGGTTCGCCGCGATCAAGTCCGACCGCTGGGCGCACTGCGTGCTCAACTACCCCAACGTCAAACGCGAAGAGATCGGCCTGTGGCCGCGCCAGGATCAACTGGATGGCGTGATCCCCAACATCCGGGGCATCTTCTGGCAGGGGTCGGACTGGTTCAACCAGCTCACGAATATCAACAAGGAAATCCAGGCGATCAAAAAACTCGACCTGGTGGTGTGCATGGACAGCACCATCACGCCCTCGGGCTTGTGGGCCGACGTACTTTTTCCGGTGGCGACCCATTTTGAGCGCCACGACGTCGCCCTCCCCTGGTACAAGGGGCATTACTACATCCACCGGCCGAAAGTCATCCAGCCGATGGGCGAGAGCAAGACCGACTTCCAGATCTTCACCGAACTGGCCTACCGGCTGGGTTTCGGGCCGCAGTACAACCCCCGCGCCAACCGCGACTACTTTCTGATTGATGACAACGTTGACGAGGCGTATCTGAGAGCGTGGTGGGAGGAGAAGGTCATGCACCATCAGGGCGTGACCATGAGCTGGGAGGAGTTCAAGCAGCGCGGCGTGTACAAGTTCAAGCTGCCCCAGCCGCACGTGGCGTTCCGCGCCCAAATCGAGCAGGGCGTGCCGTTCCAGACCCCCTCGGGCCGAATCGAAATCTTCTCGACCCAGCTCGCGCAGATCAAGGACTGGACCCGGACCCAGTACGGCTATCCGATCCCGGCGATCCCGAAATGGGTGGAGCCCTGGGAATTCGCCGGCAGCGAGAAGGCGAAGAAGTACCCCTTCCATCTGATCTCGCCGCATCCGCGCTGGCGCACCCATTCGATCTTCAACAACTGCGCCTGGCTGCGGGAAACCTACGAGCAGGAACTGACCATGAATGCTGCCGACGCCAAGCGGCTGGGCATTCAGATGGGCGACACGGTCGAGGTCTTTAACGACCGGGGCAAGGTGGTAGTGCCGGTCTACGTAACCGAACGCTGCATGCCCGGCGTCATCGTCCTGCACGAAGGGGTCTGGATGGATCTGGACGAAAACGGCATCGACCGCGCCGGCAATCCCGACTTCCTCACGCTCGACGAGCCCAGTCCAGCGGGCGCGTTCGCCTACAACACCGTGCTGGCGGACGTGAAGAAGACCAACCTCGCGCACCGGCCGGGGTGGGACAAGCTGGCCACGGCCCGCTCGTACATCTTTAGACGCGATCTGTGACGCCCTGAGGAGTTGACGCCATGGCTGAGGCCAAAGCCCCCGAACAAGCGGCTGCCATCAAGGACGCCGTCGTGCGCCGCAAGAAGGAAACCTACACGCCGGTGAAGCCGGACCTGCAGTTGGGTTTCATCCACAACAACGTTGATTGCATCGGCTGCCGGGCCTGCGAGATCGCCTGCAAGGATAAGAACGGCCTGCCCGCCGGCCCGCGCTTCCGGCGGGTGATGTACGTGGAAGGCGGCACGTATCCCGACGTGTTCGCCTACAAGGTCAATATCTCCTGCAACCACTGCGCCGAGCCGGCCTGCCTGCCGACCTGCCCGACCGGGGCCATCTTCAAGCGCAAGGACAACGGCATCGTCGACATTGATTCGACCCTGTGCATCGGTTGCCGGCGCTGCGAAGCGGCCTGTCCGTTTGGCGCGCCGCAGTACGATCCCAGCGATCATCTCGTCAAGAAGTGCAATATGTGCGTGGACGAAATTGAAGCCGGCCGCAAACCGTATTGCGTCATGGCCTGCATGATGCGGGTGTTGGACATCGGGCCGGTGGACAAGCTCCGCACCGGGGAATGGGAGACCAAGGCGCTGGGGCCGAACGACAACAAGCCGGTCCGGCAGATCAAGAATTTCCCCAACCCCGAGTTGACCAACCCCTCGATGGTGTTCGTCCCCCACAGCAAGGGCCAGGTGGAATGAGGGCGGAGGTGGACGCGGTCTCCGGGGAACCGGAGGCCGGCCCATCCGTCACCCTCGACCCCTTCCGGCGCCTGGTCGCCGAGGACTTGCTGTCCTTCGCCCTGCTACACCATGCCGAGCCCAGCCGCGAACGGCTGGAGGCGCTGCGGTGGGCGGTGGACCCCCTCTCCCTGACCCTCTCCCCCATGAATGGGGGAGAGGGAAATGCGGCTGAAGAACCGGGAGGGAGGCCGTCAGTCTCCCCTAGCCCGCAAGCGGGAGAGGGGTTGGGGGAGAGGGTGGAACTCTCCCTCGGTCTCGAATTACACTCGCCGGTGGGCCAGGAAGCCCTCAATGCGATGGCGGCGGCGCTTGCGGATTTACCGGTGGAGTTGAATCAAGCCGTTCTCGACCAATTCGCCGCCGACTACGCCGACATCTACCTCACTCATGCCTACGGGGCCTCGCCGCACGAATCGGTCTGGCTGGACGAAGACCATTTGATGCGGCAGGAGCCGATGTTTCAGGTCCGGGCCTGGTACGCCCGCCATGGCCTGACCGCCGGCGACTGGCGCCACTGCCCCGAGGATCATCTCGCCCTGGAACTTCAGTTCCTGGCCCATCTGGTTGCCCCCGAGCGGGGCGATACCCTGCCTGAAGCCGCCCGGTTCATGGACGAGCACCTGCTGCGCTGGCTGCCGCTGTTCGCCCGGCGGGTAGCAGAGCGATGCCGAACCCGGTTCTTTGCTGCGCTGGCGCTGCTGACCGACGCTTATTGCGAGGAGCTGCGGGAACTGCTGGCCCTGATCCTGGCGGAACCCCGCCCCGCCCCCGAAGAAATCGAACAGCGGATGAAACCGGCGCGCGGTCCGAAGCTGGCGCCATCGTCCTTCGTTCCGGGACAGGGACCGACGTGGTAACTGGAACCGCCAAGACGCCAAGACGCCAAGAAAAACACCAAGTTTCTCGGAATTCAGTGTTCACTGGATGGGTGAAATAGTCTTTACGCAAATGACAAAAGCGGGTGTGCTCGCCGGCGGGGCTGGTGGGGATAACGTAGCGAATTTCGACCTCGTCGTTGGTGACCACGACCCGATCGATCAGCAGTTCGACGAGCGTGCGTTTTTGCGCGAACGTGGCGTGGGTCAAGCCAGTTCGGACGCGCTGGCAAAACGCGGTGATCGAAGTGGTCAGTCCGGCCAGTTCGGTATGCTGGTCGACTTGAGCATCAAGTTGCTGGGCTTGGGTGGCCAAGGCTTGGATTTTCTGATCCAGCTCCTGTCGTCGGCGCTGGTACTCGGGCAGGGCGATCACGGCGGCCAGATAGGCTTGGGTCAACCGCTCGATCTGACCCTCGAGGTGGACTTGGCCCCGGTGCAACTGTTCCCGGCGGGCTTGCAACTCCTGGGGCAGCCAATGTCCCCCACGGGCGCGCTCCAGCGCGTAGGCGATGCTCTCGGGATGGGCGAGCAGCACGCATAAATCGTCCCAGACCAACGCATCCAAGGCATCGGCCGGGATATAGCGGGCCAGGCAGCGTTGGCCGCGATCGGTCCAGTGCGGCTTGATTTTAGCTTGACAAAGATAGTACGCATAACCCGGTGGCGACCACCGGCCCTGACAACTGTACTGGCAGACCCCACAACTGACCAAAGCCCGCAGCAAATAGTCGTGCGCGTGGTTGTTGCGGCGGGCCAAGGACTGGTTCTGAGCCAACTTGGCCTGCACGCGGGCAAACTGCTCGAGGCTGATCAGGGATGGAACCATGGCCACCGGAATCCACTCCTCCGGCGGAAGCGTCTTGACACTACCGGAGGGATGACCGATCGGATGGGTCGCCGAACGGCGAATCTGGGGCGCCGCCGACCGGAAGCGGCCGGCGTAGACCTGGCCGGTATAGACCGGGTTGGTCAACAGGCCGCGAACCGTCGCCGGGTTCCAGCGCGACCCACCGCGCGGCGTCACCACCCCCAGCGCTTGCACGTGCCGCGTCAGCGCGAACAGGCTGACCGAGGGTTCGTCATACCGGGCAAACAGGTCCTGGACCACCGCCGCTTCGGCCGGCTCCACCCGCACCCCCGCCGGATCGCGGGGATGGTCCGGATCCACCCGATAGCCCTACGGGGAGCGGGTCCACGGCAGCAAACTCCCCGCCCGCAATTTCATCTGCCGTCCCCGGCGCATCCGCTCGGCGATCAGCGTCCGCTCGTATTCCGCCACCGCCCCGCGAATTTGCAGCAGCAGATGGTCGTGGGGATCCTGGCTCATCGGCCGGTCCAGAAACACGACCTGGCAGCCCCACCGCTCCAGTTCTTCCAACAACACCATCTGATGGACGTAGTTGCGCGCCAGCCGGTCGGGGTCGGTGATCAACACCCGATCCACCTCCGCGGCCCGGACCGCATCCCGCAAGCGATCCAAGCCCGGTCGGTTCAGACTCGCCCCGCTGTAGCCGTCGTCGCGGAAAACGTGCTCCGGGGCCAGTTCCCAGCCCTGGCTCCAAAGGTGGGCTCGCAACCGCTCCAGCTGCTGCTCGATCGTTTGGGTTTGGGCTTGACGTTGCGTCGAAACCCGGACATCAATCGCCAGACTCATCAGTCACCTCCTGCTCGGTCAGCATCGCCCAACGCAGCAGGTGCTGGTAAGCCCGATCCCACCGCCGCGCCCCATCCGGGCTCGTCTGCAGCGATCGGCGCACTTGCCATGACGGCTTCATAGGCACCTCCACGAGGAACGGAAACCTCGTGAAGGTACGTCGCCGTCGCCGGATCACGCAGCCGCAACGGCCGGCGCCACCAACTCAATGCCAGCCGCCCGGGGCGGATCAGGCAAAATTTGTCATTTGTGATTAAACCATTGAACCGGGGTACTCCTCCTCAAACGTAATGAATGACTTGGCGATCTTGGCGTCTTGGCGGTTTAATTGCTCTATGATCGAGCCGCTGATCAGGCAATCGGGCTGGTTGGAGATCTCGAAACTCACGGTGTCAGCCGTGGAGATCGACGAGTTCCTCATCTTCGCCGCCAGGACCAACCATCAACAGGGGCTGGAGAAGGTGAAGCTTGAAGACGGCGTGCGGATTCACGAAAACACCAAGCTGGAACTGGAGATCTACGCCCGCAACCACGACCAGCCCCTGATCAAGCCGTTCATCCTGGTGGTGGCGAGCGACACCACCCACGCCAACGCTCTGCAACGCTGGATCGAGAGCGACGAGTTCTTCGAGGGCCGGTATCGGGGCAAGGTCATCCAGGTCCACTCGGCGATCAAGGGCGAGGAGAAGGATGACGTCGTCCAGCAGTTGCTCACCGTCGAGCACCCGGACAACCCGGTGGAGATCGTCATCCATGTCAACATGCTCAAGGAAGGCTGGGACGTCACCAACCTGTTCACCATCGTCCCCCTGCGGGCGGCCAATTCCCGGACCCTGGTGGAACAATCCCTCGGGCGCGGTCTGCGTTTGCCCTACGGCCGGCGGGTGGGCGTGCCGGCGGTGGACCGGCTGACGATTGTCTCGCACGACAAGTTTCAGGAAATCGTGGATCACGCCAACGACCCCGACTCGATCATCCGGGCCGGTGTGGTGATTGGGCGGGACATCCCGGAAGTGGACCGCAAGGTCGTCGAGGTCAAGAGCGCGTTTGAGCAAGCGATTACCGGGGGCGCCATTCCCGCTCATCCGGGGGCTGCCGAACCACCCGGCGCCGAACAAAGGAAGCTCTTCGATAAGCCGGAAGAACAGGCCATCGCCAAGGCCACCCACGACATCATCCGGCAATACGAACGGCTCAAGGGCAGCGCCCAGCTTCAGGATGCCGAAATTCAGCGGGAGATCGTGCAGAAGGTGCAGGAACTGGTTCGACCCGTCCAGGGCGACATCGTCGGCATTAGCGAATCGGTCGATGTGCCCCGTGTGGTCCGGGAAACCACCGAACTCTACCAGGCCCTGTCCATTGACGTGCCGAAGATCGTGGTCGTCCCCAAGGGCGAGGTGGCGTGCCGCTACGAGGATTTCGACCTCGACGTGCGGAACATCAACCTCCAGCCGGTTGCCCAGGACATTCTAATCCAGCATCTCCACGAGAACCGGCGCTACCGGCTGCGGGACGGTTCGGGCATCATCCCGGAACAGCGCCCCGAAGATTACCTGGTGCGCGGGCTGATCGACTTCGACGACATCAGCTATGACGAACACGCCCGACTGCTGTACAAACTGGCCGGCCAAGTGGTGGCGCGGCTGCGGGCCTACCTGGCGCAAGAGGATGAGGTGATCAATGTCCTGCAATACCACCAGCATCCGCTCGCCAACCTGATTCACGCCCAGATGCAGCAACACTACGTCGAATCGGCCAGCGCCTGGGAAGCGCACGTAACCAAAGGCTTCCACACCCTGCGGGCCAACACCTATTCAGCGGCCAATAATGAGGATGTGCGGGATTTCCGGGTGGCCGTGCCCGAAGGACAGCGCAATCGCATCGGCGCGATGGTCTTCGGCGGATTCCACAAGTGTCTGTACCCAATCCAGAAATTCGATTCCGACCCCGAACGCCGCTTCGCGGGGATTCTGGAAAACGATGGCGAGGTGCTGAAGTGGTTCAAGCCCGCCAAAGGCGACTTCCGGATTCACTACCGCCATGAGGAATCCTACGAGCCGGACTTCGTCGTCGAGACCCGGACCGCCAAATTCCTCTGCGAACCCAAGCGCGCCAGTGAGATGAGCGATGATGTCGTCCAGGCCAAGGCCCAGGCGGCGGTAACCTGGTGCCGGCATGCCACGGCGCACGCCAACGAAAATGGTGGCAAACCCTGGCGATATCTGCTGATCCCCCACGACCGGATCCAGGAGCAGATGACCTTGGCCGGCTTGGCGGCCCGATGCGAGGTGCGCTAAGGATTTGGAACCGCCAAGACGCCAAGGGCGCCAAGAACGCCAGGAAAACCGCCAGGTTTTGAAGGCTCGAGCGTTAACCGGCTGGGTGCAACGGCTATTCCCCTCAACCTCACCAATGACTTCGCGACCTTAGCGATCTTGGCGTCTTGGCGGTTCAATAAGGCGAGCCGTCCACCGCACTTGACTTGGCAGTGGTTTGATCTAGACTAGACTTGGTCAAGTTGGGAGCTGCATCATGGAACAAGTCAACATCTACGAAGCCAAGACCCATTTCTCAAAATACGTTGAAAAAGCCGAGGCAGGAGAAGACGTCATCATCGCCCGTGGTGGGAAGCAAGTCGCCAGGCTGACCGCCATCCAGCCGCAAAAACGGCAAATCCGGTTCGGCATACTTAAAGGCAAGGTTTGGATTTCGCCTGACTTTGATGATGCGCTGCCTGAAGACGTCACCACCGGATTTGAAGGTCGGTGATGCGTATTCTTTTGGACACACATGTTTTTATTTGGGCCGTTCTCGACGATCCTCGACTGAATCGGGCCGCGAGAACGCTGATCGAGGAGGCCAGTGAAGTGTATGTCTCGGCAGCCTCGATATGGGAAATTGCCATCAAATCAGCCATCGGCAAAATCGAAGCGGACGCGATGGAAATGTCACGGGCAATCCAGGAAAGCGGATTCTCCGAATTGCCGGTATCGACCCTGCATGCCGCTCAAGTTGCCAAGTTGTCTCTATTGAGCGGACACAAAGATCCATTTGATCGGTTATTGGTAGCGCAATCACTAACCGAACCCCTTGTCCTGCTGACCGCTGATCCCAAAGTGGTTGCCTACGGTGGTTTAATTCGAGCCGTTTGAAACCGGATATGGCCTCCAGCCCCTCGCCGCGAACCCTGGTCGAGACTATCGCCACCGAAGTCCACCTTCACCTCCCTGACGTGAACGCCGACCGCTGCGTTCATACGCGCATCAGCCATGCCGGTTGCCGCGCCTGCGCCGACGCCTGCCCGCGCGGTGCCTGGGTCATCGGCGACGAGCGCCTGGGCATCAACACCAATGCCTGTGACGGCTGCGGCCTGTGCGTTCCGGCCTGCCCGGAAGGCGCAATCTCCTGTGACCACGGGTCAAGCGGAACGAGAATCCGCACGTGGAACAATCAGCCCGCCCTGTTCCGCGCCTGCGAGCGAACCAGCTTCGCACCCCGCGCCGAACTCGTTCCCTGCCTGCACGCCACCGGCGCCGGGGAACTGCTGCGTCAATACCGGCGCGGCGTAACGGCCTGGATCGCCAGCGCTGCCGACTGCGACACTTGCCCGCGCGGCCACGTCCAACGTTTGTCAGCATCAGTTCGGCAGATCAACACGCTGCTGCACAGCCGGGGACTGCAACCTATCACTCTCGTCCTGCTCGAACCCCAACCATGGCTGGAAGCCCTGGGCCACTCCACCGCCTATCAGGGCCAACCGGTCTGGACCCGCCGCAATTTCTTTCGCGGCGCGCTGCAGGCCGCGTTGAACACCGCACTCGATCCCGCCGCGCTGGCCGGCGAAGAAAAAGCCGACTTCACGCCGCCAACGGCCTGGCTGCCCGATACCGGCCCGGAAGCCCTCTTCCTCCACAGCCCGACCCTAGACCCGACGCGCTGCAACGGTTGCGATGCCTGCGTCCGACTGTGTCCCCATCAGGCTATTACCCTGGACACAAGCGGGAACGAACCGTGTTACCGGATTGATGCCGGGCGCTGCACCGGTTGCGGGATCTGCCGGGATGCTTGCGACCAGGACGCTATTCGCCTTAACGTCCTGTCGCCGCTGCCCCAAACCACGTTGCCACTGGTCCAGGGTCACTGCTCCGCCTGCGACATCCGCTACCACCTTCCCGCCGGACGGCTCCGCTCCGACCGACTCTGCCCGATCTGCGCGCAAACGCGCCATGGCCGTCATCTCTATCAGGTGCTGACGTAGGGGCACCCCCCGAGTTGCCCCACTAGCCAAAACGACCGCTCAAGCATGGTATGCTGAACGGCATTCTGTCCTCGGAGCGATGGTATTGAGACGCTGGATCGCACGCAGCCTCAACCGCAAGTTCGTGGCGGCGGCCGTCGCCGGGCTGTTCGCGGTTTCGCTGCTCTTCCTGCTGGCGTTCGTGACCCTGTATCGTGGCCAACTTCAGGAAGAACGCGCGCTCAAGGCCGGAGAGGTCAACCGTCTGCTGCAGGCTACCCTCGAAAACGCCATGCTGGTGCGCGATCTGGCCGGACTGCGCGAGATCGTCGCCCGCCTGGGCCAGGAAAAATCGATCCGGCAAGTGATGATTCTCAACCCGGCCGGTGAGGTTCGATTTGCTTCAGACCGTCAACTCATCGGCGCACGACTGGTCCGGCCCGAAGACCCCACCTGTTCGGCCTGTCTCCCGGCCAGCGCCCTGAACCAGGAAACCCGGCTGACCCTTACCGACGCCGCTGGCCGCGATGTGTTGCGCGCAGTCCATCCGGTCCCCAACCAGCCCCGCTGCATCGAGTGCCACGGCCCGGTCGAGACCAATCCGATCAACGGCATCCTGGTGGTTGACCACGAAACCGAGACTCTCCGCAACCGCACGCTGCACAGCACCGGCCTGCTCATGGGTTCCGGCGCTGTGGTGGTGCTGCTTTCCGTCGCCGGCGGCTGGTGGTTCATCGAGCGCTTTGTGCTGCGGCCAGTGGCGCGGCTGGCAACCGGCGCGGATCTGCTCGCCAGTGGCCGGCTGGATGCGCGCATCGCCGTGACCGGGGAGGATGAAATCGGCCAGCTCGGCAATACCTTCAACCACATGGCCGAAAATGTGGCACGCGGCATGGAAGCGGTGCGGGAGCAGCAGGCGTTTCTACAAAACCTGATCAACGCCATTCCAGACGGGATTCGCGTGATCGGTCCCGACTACCAGATCGTACTGGCCAACCAGACCTACAGCCAGCAAGTCGGTCGGCCCCTCGCCGAAATCGCCGGCGCCCCCTGCCACCGCTCCAGTCACCAGCGCGATCACCCCTGCCCGACCCAGTTGATCACCTGTCCGCTGGTCGAAATCAGCAAAACCGGCCAGCCGGTCAAGACCCTCCAGAGTTTTATCCGCGGCGATGGCGCTTCACTGCATGTCGAGGTCTACGGCGCACCGATGCAGGCTCGCACGGACGGCGGGGAAACCACCTACATCGTGGAAGCGGTCCGCGATCTTGCCCAGCAGATCGAATACTCCCATCAACAGAAGCACGCCACCCTGAGCCTGCTCGCCTCCGGCGTCGCCCACGAGATCCGCAATCCACTCGCCTCGATCCGCATCGCACTCGACACCCTGTTCAAACTCCGGGACAGCGAGGTCCGCGACGACGAACGGCTGCACGAGTATCTTCATCTGGTCGATCGGCAAATCGACAAATGCATTGATATCACCGAACGGCTGCTGCGCCTGAGCCTGCCAGCGGGTCAATCGCCGGATTTGGTGTCGCTCAACAGCGCGATCCACGAAACGATTTCGCTGATGCAACTGGAAGCGCTCCAGCGCGACGTGACCGTCGAGTTAATGCTGAGCCCGACCGACGCGCGGACCATGGCCTCCGACAGCGAAATCCGGATTGTGGTCGTCAACATGGCGCAAAACGCCTTTCATGCCATGCCTCAGGGCGGCGTGCTGCGGGTGAGGAGCCAGGCTGACGAGGAATGGGTGGAAATGCAGTTCGAGGATACAGGCACGGGCATTCGTCCCGCAGACCTGCCCTACATTTTCGACCCCTTCTTCAGCCATCGTGCCGACGGCGCCCGGGGCACTGGGCTCGGCCTGTCCATCTGCCGAACCATCGTCGAACGCTGGGGTGGAACCATTCAGGTCGCCACCCAGTTGGGCCAGGGCTCCCAGTTTACCGTGCGCCTCCCCAACGCGGATACTGGCGACTTTCTCTGAATGGGGCAAATACACGGATCGAACCCGATGAAGGACATCCTGATCATCGAAGATGACAGAACGCTCAACAACCTGATGGCGCGCCACCTGCGGGAACTCGGCCACCAGGTCAAATCAGCGCTGGATTGGGCGAGCGCGAAAGAGTATCTCGCCGCCAGCGAACCGGCGCTGATCATCCTGGACTGCCGGCTGCCCGACGTGGACGGGCACAACGTCATTCCCGAACTCGCCCCCCAGTATCCGGTCATCGTGCTCACTGCCTACGCCTCGGTGCAGAACGCGGTGCGGGCGATGAAGGCGGGCGCCACCGAATACCTGACCAAGCCGGTCAATCTCGACGAACTGGAACTGACGGTCAAACGGACCCTGGAAACGGACGCGCTGCGACGGGAGCATCAGTGGTATCAACGCCAGCAGAGCCGGGCGCTCAGCAAGAACCTGATGATCGGCCGGAGCCGGGCCCTGGCCGAGGTCCATGCAATCATCGATGCCGTTGCCGCCGCCGACATCACCGTGCTGATCCAGGGTGAAAGCGGCGTCGGCAAGGAACTGGTGGCGCGGCAAATCCATCAGCGCAGTGCCCGCGCCGACCGTAACCTGCTCGAAATCGACTGCTCCACCCTGCACTCCACCCTGTTCGAATCGGAACTGTTCGGGCACGAGCGCGGCGCATTCACCGGCGCCGACCGCCGCAAGCCCGGGCTGGTGGAAGGCGCAGAAGGCGGCACGCTGTTTCTGGATGAAATCGGCGAACTGGATGTTTCGCTGCAGGCGAAGCTGCTGCGGGTGCTGGAAACCGGCCAGTTCCGCCGCCTGGGCGGGACCAAGGATCTGCTCGCCAACGTACGCATCATCGCCGCGACCAACCGCAACCTGGAGCAGATGGCTCGCGAGAGCAAGTTCCGCCAGGATCTGTATTTCCGCCTGAGCAGCTTCGTGATTCACGTCCCACCACTCCGCGAGCGGCGCGAGGACATTGCGGAACTGGTGGAACACTTCCTTCATCACCTCGACATCCGGCTCCAGGTCAACAAGACCGTATCAGCCGGGGCGATGCGGCAACTGGTCGCCTACGACTGGCCGGGCAACGTCCGCGAACTGCGCAACGTGGTCGAGCGGGCCATCATCCTGTCGGGCAACAAGCCCGAAATCCGGCCCGAGCACCTGACCTTCGGCTCCGCCGGACCGAACCCGGTCATGGGAACGTCACTGGCATTCGACCATGACCCCAATCTGGACGAGATCGAACGGCTCTATCTGGAAAAAATGCTCGAAAAACACTCGGGCCACCGGGCTCACGTCGCCAAGGTGCTCGGGATCAGCGAACGAAACCTCTACCGCCTGATCCACAAGCACGGCTTGTTCAAGTAATATCATTTCAACGATGAATCCCGCCATTCAGTCACGTCCAGCCATCCGTTTCATGGAACCGCCAAGACGCCAGGAACACCAACTTATTTATAAACTTAATAAATTTCATTAGATTTACCCATTCAGCAAGCTTCTTTAACGCTTAATTGTCTTCTTGGCGTTCTTGGCGTCTTGGCGGTTCATCGGCTTATTTCGGGTTAAATCTAATGAGAATCGGTATAAGAAAATCATGGCCTGCTCAAGTAAGAAAATACTGCCGCAAGAATTCATCGAACGACAGGTCATCCGCTGCTTCGATTTCCGCCTGCTCGCGCAGCGACTGTGCCGCCGCCTCGGTGAAAAACCGGACCCGCTCCTCGGCCAGCGGCTCGGCCTGGAACGCATCGCGATGCTGCTCCGACAATCGCCGAGCGTAGCGGAAAAAATTCTCACCACTGGCGCGCATCCCGGCCAGAATGCGTGCGGAAGGTGTGCGGTCGGGATCGGCCAGTATATCCCTCTGCTCCGTCAGCGCCGCCGCGTAAGGCCGCGCGGCTTGGCCGAGATCCAGCCATTCACTAATCGGCTGCAACGCGCCCACGATCTCCTCCGCCCAGTGCCGCAGCGGTAACGCTGGATCGCGCCGGCGTTGCAGGATCAGTGACGGATCGCGGCCAGTCAGCGCCACCGCCATCTGGTTATCGTCGTTCATGCGCCGCTCCTCGGCGTCCAGCGGCGGCGATTCGGCCAGCAGACAGAACAACAAAAAGACTTCCAGGAAGCGGAGCTGAGACGCGGTCATCCCCAGCGGCTCCAGCGGATTGATGTCCACCGAGCGCAATTCGACGTAGCGCACGCCACGCTGCCTGAGCGCCACGATCGGCTTCTCGTTGCCTTGCGGGGGCTGCTTGGGCCGCATCGAAGTGTAATACTCGTTCTCGATTTGCAGGATATTAGCGTTGAGTTGCCGGTATTCGCCATCCACCTTGACCCCGATCCGTTCGTAGGGCGGCCACGGGGTATTGATGGCCTGGCTCAGGCTGGCGATATATTCGGCCAGCGAGTTGTAGCAGACGTTGACCCCGCTCTTCTTCTCGGTGCGATTGGTGTAGCCGACGTTGCTCATCCGCAGCGAGGTCGCGTAAGGCCCGTAGCAGGTATGACCGTCGAATTCGGGCAGGGTGGTCGCCTTACCGTCGAGGAACGATTTGCATACCGCTGGCGAGGCCCCGAACAGGTACAGAATCAGCCAGCCGTGGCGTTGCAGGTTGCGGATCAGGCCAAAATAGGACTCGGAACGAAAATCCTGCAACGAGCGGCGGTCGCCCTCCTGCTCCTGGAATGCCGCCCAGAACTCATCCGGCAACGAGAAGTTGAAATGAATGCCGGCGATCACCTGCATGATCCGCCCATAGCGCCAAGCCAGACCGCGCCGGTAGACATGCTTCATCATCCCCAGATTGGAACGGCCATAGTTGCCAATCGGGATGCTCGACTCGCCGGCCAGAATGCAGGGCATACTCGCCGCCCACAGTAATTCATCGCCGACACGCTGGTAGACAAATTGATGAATCTCGTGCAGAAACTGCAATACGGCTTCGGGACCGGACAGCGGCGGGGTGATGAATTCCAGCAACGCCTCGGAATAGTCGGTGGTGATGTAGGGATGGGTCAGCGCCGAACCCAGGGCGGGCGAATGCGGAGTCTGGGCGATGTAGCCGTCCGGGGCCATCCGCAGGGTCTCCTTTTCCAGCCCAAGCAGGCGGCCTGCAAGCAGAGAGTGGGAATCGGAATTCAATAGCCGGGTCAAACGCTGATCGAGCATGGCGTACAAGGCGCTGATCTCTTGGGTTAGGAATGAAGCGGCGGGATTTTGCGCCGATTGCCGATAAAAATCACTTTACAGCGGCCATGGCGCCGCTGTCCGAATTGGAGAAGTACTGATGAACAATGGCTTACTGCCCTGCCGAACGCCCGGCTGCATTCCCCTGATTCCCGTCATCGAAACCGAGTTTGACGCCTGGCTGGAACGGCAGGATGAATCGCTGCGCCGCTGGCTCGCGGCGACGGGTTTCAAAGCGAAACCGGGCAGTTTCAATTTGATTGCTGGCGCAGACGGCCAACTCCAAAAGGTGGTGGCCGGCCTCGCCAGGGCCGACGACCTTTGGGCGCTGGGTGGTCTGCCGGCGAGCCTGCCGGAGGGGGATTACACTCTCGATGCGGTGTTGGAACCCCAACAACGGGAACGACTGACGCTGGGCTGGGCGCTGGGCGCGTACCAGTTCACCCGCTACAAAGCGCCGAAGCGGGCGATGGCGCGGCTGGCGCTCGATCCGACCGGTGATGCTCGCCGCATCCAGCGCCAAGTCGAAGCCGTCACGTTGACCCGCGATCTGATCAATACCCCCGCCGAGGAGATGATGCCGGAACATCTGGCCGAAGCGATGCAGGCGCTCGGACAGGAATTCGGCGCGACGGTGGAGCAGATCGTCGGCGACGACCTGCTGGCCCGCAATTTCCCGGTCATTCACGCTGTCGGGCGGGCCAGCGCCCATCCCCCGCGCCTGCTGGATTTGCGCTGGGGTGATCCGGTCCATCCCAGGATCACCCTGGCCGGCAAGGGCGTCTGCTTTGACAGCGGCGGGCTGGATTTGAAACCGGCCAGCGCCATGCGGCTGATGAAGAAGGACATGGGCGGCGCGGCGACGGCGCTGGGGCTGGCGCGGCTGATCATGAGCAGCGGCCTGCCGGTGCGGCTGCGGGTGCTCGTCGCGGCGGTGGACAACGCCGTTAGCGGCAATGCCTTCCGGCCCGGCGATGTATTGCGCTCGCGCCAGGGACTCACCATCGAGATTCACAACACCGACGCCGAGGGCCGGCTGATTCTCTGTGATGCGCTGGCGGAAGCGGGGAGCGAACCACCGGCGGTCCTGCTGGATTTCGCCACGCTGACCGGCGCGGCGCGGGTGGCGCTGGGAACCGAGGTGCCGGCGCTATTTTGCAACGACGAGACGCTGGCGGCGGGCCTGCTGGCGGCGGCGGAGCGGGAACAGGACCCGTTCTGGCGACTGCCGCTGCATCAGCCTTACCGCGAGATGCTGGATAGCAAGATCGCCAACATCGCCAATGCTTCGGAATCGTCCTATGCCGGGGCGATTACGGCGGCGTTGTTTCTGAAAGAATTTGTGCCCGCCGGGATTCCGTGGGCGCATTTCGATCTGATGGCCTGGAATTTGAAAACCCAGCCGGGGCGGCCGGAAGGCGGTGAGGCGATGGCGTTGCGGGCGGTGTTTGGGTGGCTGGAACAGCGCTACGGCGAGGATAAGTAACCAACCCCTCACCCCCAGCCCCTCTCCCACCAGGGGAGAGGGGAGTTTGACCGCTTAAGCCACCGGGTGCCGCAACTGCGGATTCTGAACTGGCGGCTTGACCGAGTAGTCGTAGAACCCTTTATTGGTCTTACGACCCAGATAGCCGAGTTGGACCAGGCGGGTCAGGGTATGCGGCGGAGCCACGTGCGGCTGATGCATATCCTGATAGATGTTCAGCGTCATCGCTTCCACCACGTCCAGCCCGATGTAATCGGCCAGTTCAAACGGCCCCATCGGATGCCCGGCGCCCGACTTCATCGCATGGTCAATGTCCGCGATGGTGCCGGTGCCCATTTCCAGCAGGCGGATGGCGCTGAGCATGTACGGGGTCAGCAGACGGTTGACGATGAAGCCGGTGGTATCCTGGACGATGACCGGATCCTTGCCGAGCTTCTTGCAGAACTCGTTGAGGGTGCTGATGGTGTCGTCCGACGTCTCAAAGGCGTGGATGATTTCGACCAGCTTCATCACCGGCGCCGGATTGAAGAAGTGCAGGCCGGCCACCCGAGCACGGTGCTTGCAAACCGCCATCATCGCCGTCACCGACAGTGTGGAGGTATTAGTGGTCAGCAGCGCCTGGGGCGAGACGATGCCTTCCAGCCGCCGGAACAGCGCGTTCTTGGTCTCCAGATCCTCGATGATGGACTCGATGATCAGATCACAACCAGCCACATCGGCCTCGTTGGTGGTGAACTGCAGCAGGCCGAGGGTGGCGTCCTTTTTCTCGGCGGTCATCTTGCCGCGCTCGACCATCTTGCCCAGCGACTTGTCCAGCCCCGCACGAATCTTGTCGGTCGAACCCGGCGTCGCCTTGACGGCTACCGTCGGAATACCGGCCTGTGCGCACACCTGCGCCACGCCCAAACCCATCGCGCCACAACCCATGACACCGACTTTCTTGATTTCCATCGTTTATCCCTTTTCGTTGCTCTTAAAAACTACGTTGCTGTTGACTACAGAGTTTTCGACGCTCCGAAGCGCGCCGGCTTAAACAGGATTTAGCATGAACTTCCCAACTGGCCCGGCGGATACGCCCGTTCGCACGGTGCTAACCGGAACACGCCCCGCATAGGCACCTCAACGATGCTTAAATTCCGGTGCGCGCTTGCCGGCGAACGCCTCCATGCCCTCTTTCTGGTCCTCGGTGGCGAACACCGCATGGAAGGTGCGCCGCTCGAACAACAGACCTTCGGCCAGCGTAGATTCGTAGGCGCGATTGACGCATTCCTTGGTCATCATTACCGCCGGCAATGAATAACCGGCGATGGTCTCGGCGGTCTTGACCGCTTCCTCGATCAGATTAGCGACCGGCACGATCCGGCTGACCAGGCCCGCCCGTTCGGCTTCCTCAACATCCATCATCCGCCCGGTCAGGCACAGTTCCATGGCCTTGGACTTGCCGATCAGCCGGGTCAGACGTTGTGTGCCACCCGCGCCGGGCAGAATGCCGAGCTTGATTTCTGGCTGGCCGAATTTGGCGGTGTCGGCGGCCAGAATAAAATCGCACATCATCGCCAGCTCACAGCCGCCGCCCAGCGCGTAGCCGGCCACCGCCGCGATCACCGGCTTGCGGCACTGGCTGGCTCGCTCCCAGTTGCGGGTGATGAAATTGCCCTTATAAGCGTCCATGTACGAGTAGTCCTTCATCCCCTTGATATCGGCGCCCGCAGCGAACACTTTTTCGCCACCGGTCAGAACGATGGCGCGGATCGCTTCGTCCGCCTCGGCCACGTCCAGCGCCTGGCTCAACTCGTTCATCAAATCATTGGACAGGGCGTTGAAAGCCTTGGGTCGGTTCAGGGTGATCAGGGCCACCGGGCCGCGAGTTTCGACCCGGATGTTCTCGTAACTCATGGGATCCTCCTTCCTAACGTGGGCTGGGGCGTTTCAATTTTGGCGAAACTGGCGGCAGCGGGCTTGCACAGAAACGCTAGGCGCACGCCGCCAGTTAGCCGAAGCGGCGCATAGTATACGTCAGGCCGGAGAAAACAGGGTAAATTGAAAGGGTTTTCAGGGGGACGCGCCCTGCTGGATTGCGGAACTTGATGTGGTTTGACCCTACGGCTAATAGCTGTCATAAATAACTATTCACTCGCGCTATCCTGCCTGACTGGATCGGCGTTCACTCTACCAATTTCACTCTCAAAGCCACCCAATGAAACGAGACCCGATCAGCCCGTATTTCGATATCAAAAAGGATGCCGAAGGTCGTGACTACATGGAGGTTTATCTGGAGGGCATCGCCCTGTTGCGGCTGGTCCTGAGCAACAAGGGCACCGCCTTTACCGAGGATGAGCGAGTCGCGCTGGGGCTGGATGGCCTGCTGCCGCCACAGGTCAACACGCTGGAGCAGCAGGTCGAGCGGGTCTATCGCGGTTTCCTGCGCGAGCCTGACCCCATCGCCAAATACCAGTATTTGCGCGCCTTGCAGGAACGGGCCGAAACGCTGTTTTACGCTCTGCTGGAACAGCATCTTGAAGAGATGATGCCGATCATCTACACCCCGACCGTGGGTCAGGCGGTGCAACAGTTCAGCCACCTGTATCAGAACCCACGCGGGCTGTCGTTCTCCCCGCTCAACATTGACCGCGCCGACCGGGTAGTGCGCAACTTCCCGTGGAACGACGTGCGGATGATCGTCGCCACCGATTCCTCGGCCATTCTCGGCATCGGCGACCAGGGCTATGGCGGGCTGGCCATCGCCATCGGCAAGCTGGCGATCTACACCATCGGCGGCGGCGTCAATCCGTTCCATACCATGCCGGTCAAGCTGGACGTGGGCACTGACCGGCTGGAACTGCTCAACGATGAGTTTTACCTGGGCGTGCGGCAGCGGCGGCTGCGCGGCGAACGTTATTTGACGTTCCTGGACAAGTTCGTCAAGGCGATCCACGAGCGTTGGCCACGCGCCGTGATTCAGTGGGAGGATTTATCCAAGGATGTAGCGTTCACGGTGCTGGATCGCTATCGCAAGCGGATTCCTTCGTTCAACGACGACATCCAGGGCACCGGCGCGGTGGCGCTGGCCGGTCTGCTGTCCGCCAGCCGGCTCAAGAGCGAGTCGTTACGCGACCAGCGCATCGTGATTCTCGGCGCCGGCGCCGGCGGCGTCGGCGTGGCCTGGGCCATCACCCAGGGTCTGATGCGCGAGGGACTCAGCCGCGAGGAAGCCCGCGACCGGGTCTGCGTCATTGATTCGCGTGGCCTGCTGGTGCAAGACCGCAACGTCGAAGCCTACAAACAGGATTATTTGCAGCCGCGCGAGAAAGTCGCTGGCTGGTCCATCGCCAACGACATTCCGACCCTGCTGGAAACCATCGAACACACCAAGGCCACCGCCCTGCTGGGATTGAGCGGCCAGGCCGGCGCATTCAATCATCCGGTGGTGCAGGCCATGGCCCGCAACACCCCCCGTCCGGTCATCTTCCCGCTGTCCAATCCAACCTCGGCCTGCGAGGCGCTGCCGGAAGACATCATTGACTGGAGCGACGGGCGGGCCATCGTCGCCACCGGCAGCCCGTTCCCCGACGTGGTGCGGGACGATCAGATGCATCACATCGGTCAGGGCAACAACGCGTTCATTTTCCCCGGCCTGGGCTTTGGCGCGATTCTGGCAGAGTGCCGCGAGATTACCGACGGCATGGTGCTGGAAGCCGCCTATGCCCTGGCGGATTACACTGCCGCTGCCCACCTGCAAACCGGCCGGATTTATCCCCCGGTGCGCGAGCTGCGCGAGGTCAGCATCCGGGTAGCGGCGCGGGTGATCGGCCAGGCGCTGAAAGAAGGCGTAGCCGGCAAGACCGATCTGGCGGGACGCGACCTCGACACCTATCTCCGGTCGCGGTCCTGGAAACCCCGCTACCTGCCCATCGTGCGTGGCGATCATACTGCGATGATCGATCATCCCGGCTATCCCAGGGAGTAGCGAGTAGCGAGTAGCGAGTAAGGTTACTGCTGAAATCCAGACAACGGCGATGATGGCAATCTTCGTCCCATCCACCCGCAGGCGTAAAAGCACTCTTTTTGCCCATAATCACGAGAGGTCAGCCGTGGAAATCAACAGCCGTCAGTTAGGCACTATTACCATCATCGAGGTCACCGGGAGGATGGATGCAGTAACCGCACCGGCTTTTGACAAATTCTTCAGAGAACGGATGACGTCCGACCGCCTGGACTTTGTCATAGCACTAAACAGACTTGAATACATCAGCAGCGCCGGTCTGCGGAGCATTCTCATGGCCGCCAAACAGGTCAAAGCCAGGAATGGCAGACTGCTGCTGGCCGGGCTGAGCGATGCTGTCGCGGAGGTCTTTAACCTGTCCGGTTTCAACACCATCGTCCGGATTTGCGAAAATGAAGAAGCTGCCCTTCAGCAACTGCGGTAACCCAATCACTCAGGCGTAGCAGCAACGAGCCAGCGAAACGCTGACCCGTTCCCCGGGTCACACCGCGCCCTCGTTGCCGGGTGAATGCGCGACGGCTAAAAACAACAACGTGGCCGCCAGGTAGAGCGCACCGGTAATCGCCAGTCCCGAAGCCGCGCCTACCGAAGCAAACAGAGCGCCGACCAACAACGGGCCGAGCATCTGGCCGAGTTTGTCGGCCGCGCGCTGTACCCCCATGGCCTTGCCTATGCCCGTCTTGGCGACCGCATCGAGGTTAAGGGCAAAAGCCGACTGGGCTGCCCCGGCCAGCGAACTTGCCGCACCGAGGGCGAACACCGCCAGCGTTATGGCGAACAGGCTCTGGTCAACATAGAGGTAGATCATCCCGCCCGAACCGATCAGCCCTCCGAGCACGATAAACGTCTTCTTGCTGTGCGCCGCATCCACGAAGCGGCCGAGGAACGGTCCGAGATAGATCACTGTCAGCCCATAGATCATCAGGATACGACCGACCGTCGCCTGGCTGAATCCCTCATCGGTCAGAAACAGCGGCAGGGTGAAGTACAACAGGCCAACCTGAGCCACTGAAAACGGCACTACGCTGCCCAGTTGCAACCAGACGAAATCAGGGTCGCGCAACAACTGCGCCATGCTGGCCAGATCCAGACGGCGCGAGGGTGGACCCGCCGCCAGGTCGCTGGCCGGGTTGCCAAAGTAATGGCGCATGAACACCAGCACGAACAGTCCAGGCAGGACGCTCAATCCGGCGCTGATGCCGAATACGGGAACATAGCCGATCTGTTGCGCCAGCATCGCCCCGACCGCGCTGCCGCAGATATGGCCGGCAAAAATGCCAGCTACCAAATGGGCGACGCCACGGGCAACCGTCTGGGGCGTCGCCCACACGAAGACGAACCCCTGAATGCCCATCCAGGCCAATCCGTAGCCCGCGCCTACCACGGCCCGGGCAAGGGTGAAAGACCAAACACTTTCAGCCAGCATGGACAACAACTCGCCAGCGATGGTGACGCCTATGCCGGCGAGGACCGGCACATGCCAGCCTCGCCGGTCGGTGAGCGCGCCGGCCAGAAGCGCGGTCATCAAGGCGCACAGCATTTCCACGGACAGGGGCAAGGCCAACACAACGTGCAGGGGCAGTCCCGCCACCGGGCTATAGATCTCGCGCATCCGCAAGGGAATGAACGACAACGGCAACGCCCAGGCAAACAGCAGCAGGAAAGCGCTCGGCCGCCCAAGCAAGTGGCGGCCATCGGCGATCACCCGTGGGGCTTCGCCCGTTCGGGTGGCCAGCGCCGGTTGCTGGCGCACGAGCACGGCCAGCAACATCAAAAGTTCGACGACAAACAGTGTTGAAACCAGCGTCACCGTACCCGAATCCAACAGCCGCTGGCGGGCGCTGGCGGCAATGGTGCTGGCCTCCAGGCGAAGGCGCAGGCTGCCCAGCCGCAGCCGTTCACCATCCACTGACTGCTGGAGATCGGCGGTCAGGTCAAAGGCCGGCAGTAGCGGACTTGGCGCCACGCCGCGCTCCAGGCGGCCGCCGCGATGGACCCGGTACAACACCTCATCGTGACCGGCGCGAATTTCCATGAAACCGATTTCAGTCACGTTGTCCATAACGCGCCGGAAGGGTTCCTCGATGCCGATCAGGCGATCAATCTTCACACCTTTGTCAAAGAGCCGATTGAGATCGCGCGCCAACCGCCCGAGGGAAATCTCCGTAGTCTCCTTCACGGTGTCCAGATACTGACGGTGGAAGGTTTCGATGCTATCCCAGGCATACCCACCCTGGGCGAGCACCATCACGGCTATCGGCAGCGCAAACAGGCGCCAGCCCGAAGGCGGGGCGTCGCCGCGCAGCGGATTGAACATGATCATCCCCACGAGCAAGGCGGCCGAAGCGGCCAGCGCCACCAGGACCAGCACCATCAGGTTGCGTTCGAAGTGGTTTTCAAGAGCCTGGGCAATCGCGGTTTCCTTGACCACCATGACCAGCGCGCCAGTCGTCTGGCCATCGCGGCCCTTGATCGGAAATACCAGGCAATAACCTCCATCGATCTTGTACGTGGACCCCGCTGGCGCCGTCCGGCTCCGTTCAATCGCTTGGGCCAGAGCGCCGTCCCTCAGCCGCTCGCCCCGTGCGCTCAGTACTCGACCCGCCGCATCGGTGACCGCTACCGTAGCCACCACGGGCAGGTCGTGCTGGATTTCAGCCAGGGTAGTCTCCAGCCCATAGAACTGCTCGATAGGCTTGCCGAAGCGGATCGCCCCCTGGATACGCAAGGCCCAGTCGTGGCCGACCACCCGCACCACAGCCGAGACCGATTCGAGCTGCACCTTGTACAAGGCGCCCAGCGTCAGCCCGCCATTGAGCGCCAGCGTCAGCAGCAGCACAGCGAAAAAGGCGAAAAACAGGCGCAAGGCTCCGGCAACGGGTCGCGACAGGCGATGGACAGCGATCACGAGAGTCCTCCAAACCCACGGCGGCCGCGCCCCTTCTCACCGAATCCTATGGCTCGATGGTCGGGTAAATTTCGTCGCAGGCCAGAAGGATATCAACCGGGGGGTTATAGCCAATCAGTTCAGTGGTCTTCAGATTGAGCGCAATTTTGGCCGGCGCCAGCCACACTTGCGAAAGCGCGCGGGGTTGGGCGCCATTGAAGATGCGGGCCAGGGTCTCGGCATGGAAATGACCGACATAGCTATAGTTGCCTTGCGCTACGCTCATCAATACGCCGCGCTTGACCTCGCTCTCGCCCAGCATCGAAAACGATGGCCGTTGCGCGGCGACAAGCGCAGCGACGACGCGCGGCAGTGACTGTGCGTTCAGGCCACGGTGTACGGTGAGATAGACCGCATCGGCGGTAGCGGCGATCTGTTCGTAACAGACCGTCAGCCGGCTTTCCGCCTCTTCCTGCGCCACGCCGCTGAACGGAGCGGTACACCGCACTACCTCGAACCCCCTGGCGGCGGCGGTGCGTTCAATGGCATCAACCGCAGCGTAGGTGCGCCCCTCGGGCGTATCTTCAAACACTACTCCCAGCCGGTGAAAGCGGATGATGTCGTGAAACAGTTCGATCTGGCGGGCATAGCGATCAGGCTCAACCTTGGCATGCAGGTGATTCAATCCGGAATCTTCGGCGCTTTTGACGATGCCCGAACCAATCGGGTCGCTGGTCGACGCCACCACAGTAGCCACATGATGGCGATCATTGGCGAGGTCCTGTCCCGCCCAGGTGCCCATGGCGATCATCAGGTCAATATCGCCCTGCTCCGCGAGGCGCTTGATCAGGCGCTCGCGCACCTCGGGGCGAAGCTTGGGGTCAAAATTGCCGGCGTTGTAATAGGCGTCGGGTACGAACTCAAGGTATTGACTGACCGCGTTTTTAGCCAGGTAAGCCCAGAAACCACCGGGAACGGGATTGTTTTCAGCCGGTATGTCCAGCGGATTCAGCCATTTCAGGGCAATCAAACCACGCGCGATCGCCTTAAGAATCACCTCGTAGTCAGGATACTGCCCGCCTTCGTAGTACCCGATGCGCCATTTGCCCTGCGCTTTGGCTTTTGGTGCGGTAGAAAACCGTTGGGTATCAGCCGCCGTCACCGGGACCACGCCCAGCGCGAGGAACACCACACTGGCCAGCAGCCACCGTAATACCAATTTCACCATTTCAGGCTTCCTTACGGATTTGCTCCAACCCACAGTAACGAACCACGAGCACGGTAATGTCGTCGGACTGTTCGGCTTCGCCGGCATAGTGGCGAACATC
>ERZ1645187.1041-NODE-1041-length-26168-cov-21.210240_pt1 | contig 26168 bp, 26 predicted proteins | sample MGYA00575352_ERZ1645187 | MGnify/ENA primary metagenome ERZ1645187 (study PRJEB40837, sample SAMN11349314) | freshwater sediment metagenome | isolation source: river sediment | host: Sediment | place: India: Wazaribad , New Delhi | collected 2017-02-21 ...
GGCAGTCGTGCGAACCCTGCTTGTTGGGCGAGCCCATGCCGATGGTGGTCTTGCAACAGATCAGGGTCGGCTTGCCGGTCTCGGCGCGGGCAGCGAGTAGGGCGCGCTCGATCGCGTCGCTGTCGTGGCCATCAACGCTGGCGATCACCTGCCAGCCGTAGGATTCGAAACGCTTCGGAATGTCTTCGGTAAACCAGCCTTCGACGTGACCGTCGATGGAGATGCCGTTGTCGTCCCAGAAGGCGATCAGCTTGCCCAGGCCGAGCGTGCCGGCCAGTGAGCAGGCTTCGTGCGAGACGCCTTCCATCAGGCAACCGTCGCCAAGGAAAACATAGGTGTGGTGGTTGACGATTTCATGGCCAGGCTTGTTGAACTCGGCAGCCAGCACCTTCTCGGCCAGCGCGAAGCCGACAGCATTGGTGATGCCCTGGCCGAGCGGGCCAGTGGTCGTCTCGACGCCCGGTGTGTAGCCGTATTCCGGATGCCCCGGCGTTTTGGCGTGCAGCTGACGGAAATTCTTCAGGTCGTCGATGCTGACGTCGTAGCCGGTGAGGTGTAGCAGCGCGTAGATCAGCATCGAGCCGTGGCCGTTCGACAGCACGAAGCGATCGCGGTCGGGCCAGGTCGGATTGGCCGGATTGTGGCGCAGGTGGCGGCGCCAGAGCACTTCGGCGATTTCTGCCATGCCCATCGGGGCACCCGGGTGGCCGGAATTGGCCTGCTGTACGGCATCCATGGCCAGTGCGCGGATGGCGCCGGTCAGCGGTGAAAACTTGGGAGGGTTGGTGGTGCTCATGATCCGGAAATCCAGCCTGCTTAAAAGCTGAAATTATCCGGGAAAACCCTTTTTTTGGGTAGGGCAGTCAGCCAATAAGCCGGGCCTTTCAGCCCGGTTCTTGTGCGGTTTTATTGAATTTTGGCATCGAAATTGATCATCATCAGCACCCCCATGCCGCCGCCAAAGCTGCCACCGGTGTAAGCAACACTACCTTGGCCGGGGTAGACCACTTCGTAGCGATGACTGTCGGAGCCGAAATAGAACGGGATGAAGGCCTTGCCCGTGACGTAGGCGCGAACGTTGCGGCTGACGCCGATAATGCGCTCCACTTCGCTCTGGTGCATGCCGATCTGCAACTTTGCCCATTTGCTGCTGGCGGGAATGGTGCCGTAAATCTCGCCATCGAAGCTGCCGTCCTTGGATTTTACGTTGCACGGGTTGCAGGCTTTGCCATTGCTCACAGGTTCCTTGCTCGCCGCTGCGCCCGGAGATGAGGCGACGACGCGGGCGGAAGATTCGGCGGCTGGTGGCGGGCAGCTATTTGCAGCGTCAGGTGCCGTGGCGGTCTTGCCCTTGGCAGTTTTCTTCGAGGCCTTGGCCGGTGCCTGTTTGGCGGTCGGGTCGCAGGCGGGTTTCGCAGACGCCGGCGTAACCACCGGCGCTGCCGTCGCAGTGCTGGCAGCGGTGGTTGCCGGCGGCCCATCCGGGCGCGTTTCCTTGCCGCCGCAAGCGCTCAGGGCGATGACGGCGAGCAGTGGCAGGGCAAGGTGTATCGGGCGCATGCGTGCTCCGGGTCAGAGGGGGTGATAGCCGGTGACGCGCTCGACTTCCTGTTTCGAGCCGAGAATGACCGGGACGCGCTGGTGCAGGTGAGTCGGCTGCAAGTCGAGAATGCGCTGGCGACCGGTGGTTGCGGCACCGCCGGCCTGCTCGACCAGGAAGGCCATCGGGTTGGCTTCGTACATCAGGCGCAGCTTGCCGCCCTTGTCGCGGACCTTTTCGTCCATCGGGTACATGAAGATGCCACCCCGGGTCATGATCCGATGCACATCGGCGACCATCGAGGCTACCCAGCGCATGTTGTAGTCCTTGCCCAGCGGACCGCTCTTGCCGGCGACCATCTCGTCGACATAGCGCTTGACCGGTGCTTCCCAGAAACGCTGGTTGGACATGTTGATGGCGAACTCCTTGGTCTCTTCGGGAATGCGGACGTTTTCCTGGGTCAGCACGAAATGGCCCTGTTCGCGGTCGAGCGTGAAGACGGCGACACCGTCGCCGACCGTCAGCACCAGCAGGGTGGTCGGTCCGTAGACCGCGTAACCGGCAGCCACCTGGGCGGTACCGGGTTGCAGGAAAGCTTTTTCGGCCGCTTCCGGGGTGCTCAGGTCGGCGCCTTCCGGGCACTTTAGGACGGAGAAGATGGTACCGATGGAGACATTGACATCGATATTCGACGAGCCGTCGAGCGGGTCGAAGGTCAGCAGGTATTCGCCCTTCGGGAAGCGGTGCGGTACCAGATGCGGCAAATCCATTTCCTCCGAGGCCATCGCTGCCAGGTGGCCGCCCCATTCGTTGGCATCGAGCAGGATGTCGTTGGACAGGACGTCGAGTTTCTTCTGGGCCTCTCCCTGTACGTTGTCGCTGCCGGCTTCGCCGAGCACGCCGCCGAGCCCGCCCTTGCCGATGGCCACGGAAATGGCCTGACAGGCGCGCGAGACGATTTCGATCAGGAACTTGAGGTCGCCGGTAATGACGCCCTTGTCGCGTTGTTCTTCGGTGAGATAGCGTGCCAGCGTGCGCTGTGCCATGGTGACTCCCTGCGTCGGTGCAAAAACGCGGATTTTACTCTGCCAGGCTGCGTGCGTGCAGAAAGGCGAAGGCTGCCGCGCCGGTGAGGGGTTTGCTGAAAAGATAGCCCTGAACTTCGTCGCAGCCGTTACTTCGCAACAGTTCAAGCTGATCTTCCGTCTCGACGCCTTCCGCGATGACATTGAGTCCCAGCGAGTGGGCGAGGGCAATCGTGCCGAAGGCGATGGCGCGGTCGTTGAGGTCGGTCTCGATGTCGCGGACAAAGGAGCGGTCAATCTTCAGGTGGTCGATCGGGAACCGCTTCAGGTAAGCAAGCGAGGAGTAACCGGTGCCGAAATCGTCCACCGCCAGGGTGATGCCCATGCGGCCGATTTTTTCCAGAATGCGGATGGCTTCCTCCGGATTTTCCATCACTGAACTCTCGGTGATTTCCAACTCCAGCAGTTCAGCCGGCAGGCCGGATTCGGCGAGAACGCCGGCAACCATTTCCGGGAAGTCGCGGCGGCGCAACTGGCGGGCGGAGACGTTGACGGCCACGCGCAGCGGCTTCAGTCCGGTGTCGATCCAGCGCCGCATCTCGCGGCAGGCGTTGAGCAGGACCCATTCGCCGATTTCGATGATGATGCCGGTTTCTTCGGCGACTGGAATGAAGCGGTCGGGGGCGATGATCCCGTCGGTCGGATGGTGCCAGCGGACCAGCGCTTCGACGCCGGTGGGGGATTTGCCATCGGCCGAAAACTGCGGCTGGAAGCACAGCGACAGTTCGTTGCGGACCAAGGCATGGCGCAGCTTGCGCTCGATGTTCAGGCGCTCGGTGGCGATTTGATTCATCTCGAGGGCATAGAACTGATAGTTGTTCCGCCCCGCCGATTTGGCATGGTACATCGCCGTGTCGGCATTTTTCAGGATGCTGTCGCCATCGGGTCCGTCATCCGGGAACAGACTGATACCGATGGACGGGCTGGTGTGCAGTTCATGGCCTTCCGCCTGGATCGCGGCGGACAGCGCGGCAATGATCTTCCCTGCAACCATCGCCGCATCGGCCGGCGTCTGCAAACCGGGTAGGATGATCACGAATTCGTCGCCGCCAAGGCGGGCGACAAAATCGGTTTCGCGCACGACCTGCGACAGTCGGCAGGCGACCTCGCGCAGCAACTCGTCGCCAACTTGATGGCCCAGTGTGTCGTTGATGACCTTGAAGCGATCAAGGTCCATGAACATGATCGCCAGCTTCCAGTTGTGTCGGCGCGCTTCCGGCAGCAACTGCCCCAGCCGCGTCATCAGCGCCAGGCGGTTGGGCAGGCCGGTCAGCGCGTCGGTCTGGGCGATGTGGCGCATCCGTTCCTCGGCTTCGCGACGTTCGGTGATGTCGGCCAGAATCCAGATGTAATGTGCCGGCAGCCCACTGTGCGGGTCATCGACACGACTGACGCGAACACCGGCGGGAAAATCCTGGCCGGATTTGCGACTGACTTCGATTTCACCGTTCCATGAACTGCGGGCGGCGACGATTTCCTGAAACGATGCGGGCGGCAGTGCTGGGCCAAGATTGACGATGCTGAAAACGGTATGGCCAAGCAGTTCGAATGTTTCGAAGCCGGTCATCTGCGTGGTTGCAGGGTTAATCGACAGGATGCGGTGCTGTTCATCGGTGACGATGATGCCGGTCGGGGTGTGCGTGAACACCTTTTGGGCCAGTTGCTCCCGTTCCGCGCTGGCACGTCGTTCGGAAATGTCGGTGTAGATGGTGACGAAACCGCCATCGACCAGTGGTACGCCCCGAATGTCGAGCGTCATGCCGTTCGGTCGGGTGCGCTCGAAATGGTGCGCTTTTGGCGCGCGGGCGCGGGCTAGCAGGGCTTTGACAATGGCTTCCGTATCGCCGGGTCCGTACTCCCCGCGTTCGGCGTTGAAGCGAAAAATTCGTTCCATCGGGACCGGGCATTCCGCGAGCAAATCCGCTGGCAAATCGAGCAGCCGGAGCAGTTCGCGGTTGTAAAGCGCCAGGTTGAGATCCTTGTCGAACAGACTGACTGCGCTGGGAATGCTCTCGATCACGGTCTGCAGCAGGTCGTGCTGTACTTGCAGCGCCTGCTCGGCCGCCTTGCGCTCGGTGATATCGGTGTAGGTGGTAATGAAGCCGGTGAGTTGCCCGTCGATGGTCAGCGGCTCGCCATGAACCAGGTGCGTGCGTCCGCTGGGCCGGGTGCGCTCGAAGCGATGGGCTTCGAATTTCAGCGCAAGAGCGGTAATTCTTGCGACATGCGCTTCGACATCGCCGGGGCCGTATTCGCCACGACTGGCCGGAATGCGGATCAGTTCGGAGAAATGGACGCCCTCGTAGACGGCCTCTGGTGGCAGATCCAGCACGTCGAGCATGCCACGGTTCCAGACGCGCAAGCGCAGATGTTCGTCAAAGACGCTGATACCCTGGGGCATGCTGGCGAGCACGGCCTGTAGGTAGGCGAGTTTTCGGGAAAAGTCGGCGTTCTGGCTGGCGGTCACTTACCGTTGCTGTCCTGATGTTAAACGAATTGCATAATCTGCATCATAGCCGATGGCGGGAATGCCGGCCATCGGCCAAAATGACGAGGGCTCAGCCATCAAAGTCAGCTCGCCACTTGATCGAGCAGCCGATCGAGGCAGTCTGCTGCAGTGGCCCTCGGCCGGAAGCGGCGATGTTCCGCATTGCCTCGAAAAGTTCGCGGCGGGCATCGGTTGGGCCTGGGTGACGCCCCGAGGCATCGAGACGGCCGCGATATTGCAATGCCAGGCTGGCGTTGTAGCCGAAAAAGTCTGGTGTGCATACAGCACCGTAGGCCCGGGCAACCGACTGGTCCTCGTCAAACAGGTATGGGAATGGAAAGGAGAGCTCGTCAGCCCAGCGGCGCATTTCGTCGGGCGAGTCGGCGGGGTAGCTGGCGACATCGTTGCTCATGATCGCCACACTGCCGACCCCCAGCCCGGAGAGTTCGCTGCAGTCGCGGATCAGGCGGTCAATGACGGCCCCCACATACGGGCAGTGATTGCAGATGAACATGACCAGCAGACCGTTCGGTCCGCAGCAATCGGCCAGTGTCAGGTAGTGGCCACGGGTATCGGGGAGCGCAAAGTCAATGGCCGGCCGGCCAAAGTCGCAAACCGGCGGATTCAAAGCAACCACGGATCACCTTTCACTTTTCAGCATTGACTGGCCCATAATAGCACCGATGAATCTGCCCCGATTTTACTGTCGAGCCGCCCTGTCGCCCGGGGCGCATGTCGAATTGCCCGAGCCGGTCGCGCGCCATGCCGTGCGGGTGTTGCGTCTGCCGCCGGGAGCGCCGATGGTCCTTTTCGATGGCCGCGGCGGCGAGTATCTCGCCCACATCCAGCGTATCGAGCGGGAACGCGTCGTTGCCGAATTGGCTTCCTGGCAGGATATCGAGCGCGAATCGCCGCTGGCGGTAACGCTGGTGCAGGCCCTGCAGGCCGGCGAGAAGATGGATTTCACGATTCAAAAAGCCGTCGAGCTTGGTGTCAGGGACATCGTGCCGGTCGAGAGTCGGCGCAGCGTGCTGCGCCTTTCAGGTGAGCGTGCTGCCAAGCGAGTCGCGCACTGGCAGGGCGTGGCGGCATCGGCATGCGAGCAGTGCGGGCGCAATCAGGTTCCGCTGGTGGCGCCGCTGGAAAAGCTCGAGAACTGGCTGGCCCGGCCGGCCGATGGCGTCCTGCGCCTGATGCTGGCGCCTGATGCCGATGCGGCGCTGGTCGATTTGCCGCCAGCGTCGGCGGTACAGCTTCTGATCGGTGCCGAAGGCGGCCTCGATCCGCAGGAGGTGCTTGCGGCGAAGCAGGCCGGATTCCGGCCGGTGCACATGGGTCCGCGGGTCTTGAGGACGGAAACTGCCGGGCTGGCTGCGATGGCCATCCTGCAGGCGCTGTGGGGCGATTTCAAGGGGGGGTAAATCATGTTTGAATCAGCGGAATTGGGTCACAAGATCGACAAGGCTACTTTTAAGAAAGAGGTGCCAAAGCTGCGTGCCGACCTGCTCGACGTACAGTACGACTTGATCGAGAAGCGGGAATTTCCGGTCGTCATCCTGATTTCCGGGGTGGATGGGTCGGGCAAGGGCGAGACCATCAACCTGCTGTATTCGTGGATGGACCCGCGTCATATCCAGACCCTGGCGTTTTCGGCACCGAGTGACGAAGAGCGTTCGCGGCCCTACATGTGGCGTTACTGGCGCGCCCTGCCGCCAAAAGGCAAGGTCGGCATTTTTGCCGGTTCCTGGTATTCGCAGCCGATCACTGACCGCATCAACGGTGAGATGCGCCGTTCCGAGATGGACGAGCGCCTCGATGACATCAACCGCTTCGAGGCCATGCTGGTCAATGAAGGGGCGCTGGTGCTCAAGTTCTGGTTCCATCTTTCCAAGGATGGCCAGAAAAAACGCCTGAAGGCGCTGGAAAAGGATCCGCGTACGGCGTGGCGCGTGACCAAGGAAAGCTACGACCGGCTGAAAACCTACGACAAATTGCAGGAAGTCGCCGGCCACGTCCTGCGCGTGACCAATACCGCGCATGCACCGTGGATCATTGTCGAGGGCACTGACGACCAATACCGTTCGCTGACCGTTGGCCGCATCGTGCTTGACTCGATCAAGCGCCGCTTGCAGCAGGAGGGGCGTCAGCAGGTACCGGTGGCGCCGCCAATCGTGCATACCATCGACCAGAAAAATGTCCTGAGCGAACTCAATCTCAAGCTGAAACTGGACAAGGCTGCTTACGAGCGTGATCTGGCGAAGTATCAGTCGCGCCTTTCAGAACTCGTCCGCGATCCGCGTTTCGCTGGCAAGCGCTCGCTCGTTCTGGTCTTTGAAGGCTCGGATGCAGCGGGCAAGGGTGGCAGCATCCGCCGTGTTGCCGGCTCGATGGATGCCCGGCAATACCAGATCGTTCCTATCGCGGCGCCGACCGAGGAGGAGCGCGTTCAGCCCTATCTCTGGCGTTTCTGGCGGCATTTGCCGAGAACCGGCCGGGTGGCGATCTTTGACCGCTCCTGGTACGGCCGCGTGCTGGTCGAGCGGGTCGAGGGCTTCTGCTCCGAAGCCGACTGGCTACGCGCCTACGCCGAGATCAACGATTTCGAGCATCAACTGGCCGATGCCGGCGCGGTTGTCGTCAAGTTCTGGCTGCAAATTTCGGCCGACGAGCAGCTGCGTCGCTTCAAGGAGCGTCAGGACACTGAATTCAAACGCTTCAAGATCACCGATGAAGACTGGCGTAATCGTGAAAAGTGGGATGCTTACGTGTCGGCGGTTTGCGACATGGTCGACCGCACCTCGACCGGTCTGGCACCGTGGACGCTGGTCGAGGCCAATGACAAGAACTACGCCCGGGTGAAGGTGCTGAAGACGCTTTGCGACCGCCTCGAAGCGGCGCTGGGTGGGGATGCTGCGGTGAACCCGGAAAAGCGGCAAAAATGAGCAGGCAGCAATGAACGACACTCCTTACGACGAGCATTTCGTCTCCTGGTTCCGGGCGGTGACGCCCTACATCAACGCCTTTCGCGGCAAGACTTTTGTCATTGCCTTCGGCGGCAAAGCCGTCGCCAGCGAGTTTGCCAAGACGCTGGCCTATGACGTCAATCTGCTGGTCAGCCTCGGCATCCGGCTGGTGCTGGTGCACGGGGCGCGGCCGCAGATCGAGGAGGAGTTGCGCGAAAAGAACCTGGAGTCGGTCTATCACCGCGGCTATCGCGTTACCGATGCGGCGGCGCTGGATTGCGTGCTCGACGCCGTCGGCAGCGTCTACCTCGAAATCGAGGCCATGCTGTCGCAAGGCTTGCCGAACACGCCGATGGCCAACAGCCGCATCCGCGTCATCGGTGGCAATTTCATCACCGGCCAGCCGATCGGGGTGCTCGACGGCATCGACATGCATTACGCCGGCAAGGTGCGCAAGGTCGACGCCGAGGGCATCAACGCTCAGCTCGGCCTCGGCAACATCGTGCTGCTCAACTGCGAAGGGCCGTCGCCGACCGGCGAGATTTTCAACCTGCAGATGGAAGAAGCGGCCGAGGCTGTGGCCATCGCGATCAAGGCCGACAAGCTGGTCTACCTTACCGACAGCCGCGGCGTGACCGACCAGGATGGCGAACTGCTCGATGCGATGACGGCCGACGAGGTCGATAAATTGCTGGGCGACGGCGATTGGCTGTCTACCGATATTCGCCGCTATCTCCCCTGCAGCACACGGGCGACGCGAGCCGGCGTCGGCCGGGTGCACCTGATCAGTTTTGAACAGGATGGTGCGCTGCTGCGCGAGTTATTCACGCACGATGGTGTCGGTACCGTAATCACCCGCGAGTCGCTGGAAAATATCCGCGAAGCCAAGCCGGACGATATTGCGGCACTGATCGCGCTGATCGAACCGATGGAGGAAGAAGGCATCCTCGTTCATCGTCCGCGCGAGTTGCTGGAACGCGAAATCGAGCACTTCTCGATCATGCTTCACGACGGAATCATTGTCGGTTGCGCCGCGCTGTACACTCATTCGGCGGAGGAGGCCGAGCTGGCCTGCCTCGCCGTCGCGCCGGAACAGCGCGAATGGGGCTATGGTGAGCAGTTGATGAAGCGCATCGAGCGCCGGGCGCGCAAGATGGGCATCAAGCGCCTCTTCGTCCTGACCACGCGCACCGAACACTGGTTCGTCGAGCGCGGTTTCAAGCTTGGCACGGTGGATGACCTGCCGGCGGCCAAGCGCGACATGTACAACTATCAGCGCCGGTCCAAGGTCTTGTTCAAGCCCCTTTGAGGTTGTTTCTGAACGATTCAGGACAAAGCAAAAAACTCACGAAACCCCGGATTTTCCGGGGTTTTTTGTTTATTGGCGTTGCGTAACGTCTCGCGGCAGCGCATAATTTTTGTGTAGCTAGGTGTGTAGAAAATAAGTTAGCTACGCAAACTGTGTGTAGCTTTCTGAAAAATGTGTAGCTAGGGGTTGAAATGGGCAAGCTGACAGACGTAGAGCTTCGGAACTGGATCAAAGCAGGCCAGCCAGTAGCTAAGGCCGATGGCGACGGACTTACTTTCACGCTTTCGGCCAAAGGGACGGCGGCCTGGACCCTGCGCTATCGCTATGCAGGCAAGGCCAAAGAGCTGACCCTTGGCCGTTACCCAGATTTGAGCTTGGCGAAAGCCCGAGAGCTTGCGGCAGAAAAGCGGGTACAGATTCGCTTGGGGGCTGATGTTGCCGAGGAAAAGCAGGCGCAGAAAGAGGCCGCCAAGGCGGCAGCGATTCGCAGCAAGCTGGGTACGGTCAAGGCGCTTTACGATGAATTTTACGAGCGGCAAATTGCTGAGTCTCGAAAGAACCCCGAGCAGGTTGCCGGGGTCTTTGCCTTGCATATCCTCCCCAAGCTGGGCAACAAGCAAGTAGAGGATGTGCGGCCCGCTGATGTGGACGCCATGCTGCGCCCGCTGGTTGATCGCGGCGTGTTCCGGACGGCGGCAAAAGCCTTGCAACTGACCAAGGCGCTTTTTTCCTTTGCCATGAAACGCCACATCATCGCTTCAAACCCGGCCGCGCCGTTCAACTCGACGGACACAGGCGGCAAGACCGGGCCGCGTAGCCGAGTGCTTTCCAAGGCTGAGCTGGTCAAATTCTTCAAGGCGATGCAGGACACGCCTAATTTCCCCGCCTATTCATCGGCTGCGCTGCGCCTGCTGCTTGCCCTGGGGGTCCGCAAAATGGAATTGCTTACGGCAACCTGGGACCAGTTCGACCTTAAGGCCGCTGAATGGCATTTGCCGGCAGACCAGACCAAAACAGAGAGCGCGATTCGCATTCCTCTTTCGCCCTGGGTGCTGCGGATTCTTGAGGAACAAAAGACCCGGCAGCACCGGAACAATCCCTATGTTTTCCCGGTGCAACGAATCGCCCCCGGCAAGACGACCCGGTACATGGGCGAAACAACCTTGAATCATGCGCTGTACATGTTGCAGTCTGACTTGGAGCCATTTACGGTCCATGATTTGCGCCGGACGGCCCGCACCCATTTGGCGGCCCTTGGGGTTGCTCCCCACATTGCCGAGCTTTGCCTTAATCACAAGACCAAGGGAATCGAGGCGGTCTATAACGTCCATGATTACTTTGCCGAGCGCCGGGCCGCCTTGTTTGCCCTCTCTGATCTGCTTGCCGAGTGTGAAAATGGCGATGCGAAAAAGCTTGTACCTATTCGCCAGCAACGAGGCCGCAAGGCATGAAAAACACAGCCCATTCTTCCCACCCCTACCGAAATACGCCGGGACAACCGGGACAGCCGGGACAAATGCCGGGAAGCCTTGCCGATAGGGCATCTTGCAAATTCATTTGGGATTTATTGGCCGGGACACAGCCGGGACACGCCGGGACAACTCGTTATCAGGACATTGCAGGACGGGAAAACGGCCGCGCAAGAGCACTGCCGGGACACCCCTAACGGCGACGGGCAGTGGTGATTGCTTCACCGTAGCCTGACGGTTTCAGGTAAGGCAAACGGGCTGCCGGGAGCGCTGCAACGCCCCCGGTGCCCTCGCCACATAGCATCGAAAGGAGATGCAAACATGGTTGCTGCGAATACTACCCCAGCTAGTGATTCAGATGCCCCAAGGCGACGGGGCCGCCCCCGAAAGTCGGTTGATCCTGTCCCGGTTGCGGACCGGAGCATTTCTGGTTGTCTGCCGAAATTGGATCCGGCTGCACGCCAGATTATCGAGTTGGCAATCAAGGTTTTGGAGGAGAGTGCCGTCTATCGAACCGAGGCGGCTACTTCTCCGGGGGCTGTGCGTCTGTACTTGCAGCTTCGCCTTGCCGAATTGGAACACGAGGAGTTTCACGCCATTTGGCTTGATGCTCAGAACCGCGTGATTGCAAGCGAAGCGCTTTTTTCCGGGACGCTGACGCAAACATCCGTCTATCCGCGCGAAGTTGTAAAGGCGGCGTTGGCGAAAAATGCGGCGGCCTGCATCTTCGCCCATAACCATCCTTCCGGAGTTCCTGAGCCTTCCCGTGCCGATGAACTGCTGACCCGTTCGCTAAAGGAAGCTTTGGCGCTGATTGATGTACGGGTATTGGATCACTTCATCGTTGCTGGGACGGGAAATCCTTTGTCTTTTGCAGAGCGCGGCCTGTTGTGATAGCGCTTGCTTTTCTCCTATTAACCTATAAAAATTATAGGTAATGAATACACCAGCCCCGTTCCGGTTGAACGATGCAAACGCTCTCAAGTTGTTGCGAGAGGTTGCCGCCGATTCGAGCCGTGTAGTTCTGTTGCCGCATGCCCGGCAGCGTATGAAGCAACGGCATGTGACCTTGCCGCAAGTCCTGGACGTATTGCGGAAAGGGGGTTTGGCAGAGCCTGCGGCCTTGGATATGTACGGCAATTGGAAAGTAACGGTAAGGGGCATGAGCTGCGGGCAGTCGGTTACGGTGGCTGGTGCAATTGAAATGAAGGAGAAACCCGGAAAGCGGGTGTTGGTAATCACGCTATTTGGGAGCGACTGAGCATGTATCACTATCAGGAATGCGGTTTGCGTAACGTGTGGCTGGCCAATGGCTACCAGGAACACGAAACGCCTTATGGTGCCGGCGTCTCGATTGAGGACGTGGAGGGGTTGCATCGTCTGATTGGTCAAAAGTTGGCTACTGAAAAGCCCATCTTGACCGGCGCAGAGTTTCGTTTCCTGCGAAAAGAACTTGGCCTTGCTCAGTCACGGCTGGCTCAATGGTGGGGCTACGACGCCCAAAGCGTTGCCTTGTGGGAAAAGCGAGGGCGGGTGCCGAGAATCGCGGACCGCTTCATTCGTGCCATTTACCTGGAAAAAACCGCCGGAAATCCCTCGATTACCGAGATTATCGAGCGCCTGGCCGATGCCGACCGGCAAGATGAAACCCGCCTGACCTTTGAGGAAACATCCGACGGTTGGAGGCTGGCGGCTTGAGTTGATAGCATGAAAGGCAGTGTCAGATTTGGGGGCGGTGATTCAGGCCCATATTGGACGGGATGGCCTGCCAAGATTGGCAAAGACCTATCCTTTCAGCTACTCAACGAGATATTCAAGGCGGACGGCTTGGCCCGTTGGAGTGTGAAAAACCGCTGGATATTGAACCGCCAAAAGCCCGGTCCGCGTATGTTGGTTATCGACTACGGCCAAGAAATCAATTTCAAAGCAGGACAGACGATTACGCATTTCTACGCCCGGCGTTGTGTGCGCTGCGTGCAGGCGGGCAAGCTAGCTGCAATGGCTGGCAATTCCGACAAGGCCCTGATGTATTGGGCGCAGGCAGAAACGGCAGCCGAGCGGCTTTATGGCTCCTTTTTACAAATCCTGGCGGCCAAAGAGTCGGGGCGCGTCCGAGGATTGAAGCGTTATGGTGAGGGTGTCGGGGCGAAAACCCGTGAACTGGTAAGGCGGGCGCTGTTCTCTCTGCCGGAGCCTGAACGCATGGCGCGGGGAGTTGCGAAGCTGATTGCTGAACGAATTGGTAAAAAAGAAACGCAGGTACGCGCCCATATTCAGGCCCTTGGTTATGGAGCGAAGAATAAAAAACGCGGTGCTTAGAGCGCCGTTTTTTATGAGTATTTAATCCGTGCTGTCCTGAGTTTTCAGGACGCTTTGGGCAAAAGCCCGAGGCCCTCAGACGAAAGGAGCACAGCATATGCAAACCCCAGCCAATCCCGCACAGGCAACGGCTGCAACCCTCGAAAAAGTCCCTCACGCGGCCAAGCGTATGGGCATTTCCACCTGTCAGGCATACCGCGAAATCAAGGCCGGCCGCCTTGGTCCGCTGGTCAAGTTGGGAGAACGGGCAAGCGCCCTGCCGAGCACTGCCGTTGATGCCTGGATTCAATCGAAAATCGACGCAGCAAACGGGGTGACGAAATGAGCGCCCGCGTTGGTTTCACGGCAGATGATGCCGACCGCCAAGCGGCCGATTCAGCAGCCCTTTACCTTGGCCGTGCCTTGCACATGACGGCGGCCCGCCTGGGCTTGGAAAAGACGCTGGAACGTGACCCGGCCGGGTTTGCGGACAAGTTCGCGCCTTTGGTGTCGGCACTGATCACGGCGCAGGCCAGCGAATATCAGTCTTGGGTGTTTTTGTCTCGATTGGGCGCGCTTGATGCATCTCTGTTTTCCTGTCTGGGAGAAATCGCGGAGCGTTTGGGCGATGCAAACGCCCAAGCCCGCCTGCAAGCGGAAGAGGGACAACCATGATGGACGGCGTATTTTCTCTGCTGCATAGCCTTGGTCAGATGTTTTTGCCGGGCTTTTCACCCCCGCCGGCGGAGTCTTTCCAGACGGACAACCCCCGAGAAATCCGGATTATCCGCGCCCTTTCGAGCGGCCCGAAAACCCGCGAAGAACTGGACCGGATCGCCGGGGCGAGCAATTCCCCGGATGCAATCCTGGTGTTGCGCCGGAAGGGTTTGGAAATCCCCGCTTGCCGTGAGCCTGTACAGGATCGTGACGGCGAAATTGTGCAGCGGGGAATCTATCGCTTTTCCGATACCGACAAGCAACGGACGCGGAGTATTTGGGAGGTCGAAGCATGAAGCCCCCAGCCCTCGAAATCAGCCTGATATTGTCAGCGCCCGGCGCGGGCTGGGAATACATCGCACGAAAGCACGGCGAGCCGATAGCCGCCAGCGATGGCGACGCCGTGTATCCGCAACCCGGCGCGGCGCTGATCGCTTGTGTTGCTGAAATCAAGGCCGGGCTGCCCCGGCAAGGGGGCGGTGATGACTGATAGCCTGATAAGCAAGGTCGCAGCGGCTGCCCTGGCAGACTTTGATGGGGTAATGTCGTTTCTCGGTTTGTCTGGTGGAAAGAATTCCGGCCGTGAGTACCTGCCCACCAATCCAACACGGAACGACCGCAAGCCCGGCAGCCTGTCAATTAACCGGGATTCCGGCGCATGGTCCGACTTCGCGACGGATGACCGGGGCGGCGATTTGGTTGCACTGGCGGCCTATGTCTTGGGGTGTCGACAAATTGAGGCGGCGGAACGCCTGGCGGAACACTTCGGGATAGCCAAGCCGGAGCGCCAGCAACGCCCCCAAATCGCTGAACGTGAGGGCAGCAAAGGGAAAGTATCGCCCCAGCCTGAAAAGACGACCCAAGGCCCGCCGGATAGCGGCGCGGTGTGCGTTATGCCGGTCCCGGCCGATGCGCCCGCCCCGCCGGTTGCACATTCGCGACACGGAAAGCCGGCCGGACGCTGGGCATACACGGACGCAGCGGGTGCGGTGTGTTTCTATCACGACCGATACGAACCCAAGGGGGAGCGCAAGCAGTTCAGCCCCCTGACCCTGTGGCGTTTCCCGGACGGGCGGCTGCAATGGCAATTCAAGGCACCGCCTGCCCCCCGGCCGTTGCTGGGCTTGCCCGAGCTGGCAACGAAAGCCGGCCCGGCGGTGATTGTTGAAGGCGAGAAGGCGCGCGATGCGGCCATTGCCTTGTTTCCTGAACACCCGGTGCTGACCTGGCAAGGAGGCGCGCAAGCAGTGGGCAAGGCGGATTGGCAGCCCCTGGCGGGCCGTGAATGCTGGCTTTGGCCGGATAACGATTCAGCCGGTGAAAAGGCAATGCGGGACGTTGCGGCGGCGTTAGCTGCGGTGAACGCGGAAAAGCTGGCAATTTTCAGGCTGGCTGCCTTTGCCCGCCGGGCAATCGACGCGAACGGGGTTGCGACCTTGGGAGATGCCGACCCCTTGGCGGATGGTGACGACGCGGCCGATTTGCGGGCGCGTGGTTGGACGGCTGCCCATGTTGCCTTGCTGATGCAGGACCCGGAAGCATTGCGCCCCTTGGAGCCGGCTGCCGGCAAGGCAGAGCCAAGCAAGACCAGCGAAACCCCGACAACCGGCCGCTTTCAACTGGACGCCAAAGGCGTTTGGCTGATCGAAACCGACCGGGCACCGCGCTGGGTGTGCGGTCCCGTTGAGCCGGTGGCGATGGTACGCGACCCGAAAAATGCCGGCTGGGGCTTGCTGGTTGAGTTTTTCGACCCGGACAAGAGCCTGCACCGTGTCATTGTCCCGGCGGCGATGTTTCGCGGCGATGGTGCCGAGGTTGCCGGCCTGTTGCTGGATCAAGGTTTGCGAATCGCGCCGCGCGGTAAGCCGGCGCTGATTGAGTTTCTCCAGACCGCCAGCCCGAAAGGCCGCGCCCGTGTGACGCAGCGGACCGGCTGGCACGATACCGGCCCGGACGGGGCGGCCTTTGTTTTGCCCAGCGGTGCGATTGGCCCCAATTCTGAAACATGGATTTACGAAAGCGAGGGCGGCGCGCCGTCGACGTTCGCCATTCGGGAGAGCCTGAAGTATTGGAAAGCCGAGGTGGCGAGACTGTGCAGCGGAAACAGCCGCTTGTTGTTCGCGGTCTCTGTGTCCCTTGCAGCGCCTCTGCTGTATTTGATTGGCGGCGAGTCTGGAGGCTTTCACTTTCGCAGCAATTCCAGTGATGGCAAAACGACCGCGCTACGGGTTGCCGCTTCGGTTTGCGGTGGCCCCGACTTTATGCAACGCTGGCGGGCAACATCAAACGGCCTTGAAGCCCTGGCGTCTGCCCATTGTGACGCGGCATTGCTGCTTGATGAACTGGCCCAAATGGACCCCAGAGAGGCTGGGGAAACCTGCTACATGCTGGCAAATGGCAGCGGCAAGAGCCGTGCCGGCAGAACGGGCGGCGCGCGGGACAGGGCAAGCTGGCGGCTGCTATTCCTGAGCTGTGGGGAAATCGGCCTGGCTGAGCACCTGGGGGAAATCGGCAAGACCCCAAGAGCCGGGCAGGAACTGCGCCTGGCGGAAATTCCGGCCGATGCCGGGGCCGGGCTAGGGGTGTTTGAGAATCTGCACGATTACGCGACAGGCAGCGAATTTGCAAAGGCGCTTGACCGCGCGGCGCGCCGTTACTACGGCACCGCGTTTCATGCCTTTGTTGCTGAGCTGGCGGGTAATCAGGAGGCTATCCCCGAGCTGGTCCGCGAAGCCCAGAGCAAGTTCGAGGCGCATTGCTTGAACGATGCAGCGCACGGGCAGGCCCGGCGGGTTGCGGGGCGCTTTGCTTTGGTTGGTGCGGCCGGCGAGCTGGCAACGAAATGGGGGATAACCGGCTGGGAGCCGGGCGAGGCCATGCGCGCAGCCCGCACCTGTTTTGATGCTTGGCTGTCCCGGCGCGGTGGGCAAGGCAATCAGGAAGAAAAGGCCATGCTGCGCCAAGTTCGTGAATTCATCCGGCGTAAGGGTGAGAGCGCCTTTACCGATTGGGACCGGCCGGCGAACGATACCGACAAGCACGCCCCCGGCAAGCCTGACCGGGCCGGGTATCGGCGCGGCTGTCACGATGCCGAGGGCAACGATGCACAGGAATATTTCCTGTTCAATGAGGCTTGGCGTGGTGTGGTTTGCAAGGGGTACGACGCGGCAGCCGTGGGGCGCTTGCTGGTTGCCAAGGGGTATTGCCGCAAGGGCAGCGAGGCTGACCGGCCGTGGTTGGTTCGCGAGAATCTGCCGACAGAGGGGCGCGCCCGCGTGGTTCATATCCTGCCCGCCCTGTTCGATTCTGACGATGATTGATTGGGACGGGATGTTGCACGGGGGCGATGCGCCCGCCCCCGTGGCTGCCGAAACGGAACACGGACCAGCCCCACAATCCATAGCGCCCGCCCTGCCGGTAATGCTGCCGGGTATTGATTCACCAGAGCGCGCCGGGGATAACATGCGGCGCTGTGCCGAGTGTGGAAACCTGGCCCGAAACGGCCGCTGCCTGGCGGCTGCACGCGGGGAGATTGTAGCTAGCCGTAGCTACGCACCAGCCCCCGATTGGTTGCGCCGTTGCGAAGGCTTCCAGCCGTTGACAAGCGACCCTGACCAGCGGCACGGGCGGGACAGATGGCCGGGAATTCCTGGCGTCAAAATGTAGTGAACAACGCGCCGCAATTGAACAGGCGAGCAGGGTAGCGATTCGCCCCGTGTGCAGCCGTTTTCCTGTCCTGCAACGTCCTGATAACGAGTTGTCCCGGCGTGTCCCGGCTGTGTCCCGGCGAATAAATCCCAAATGAATTTGCAAGATGCCCTATTGGCAAGGCTTTTAGGCGTTTGTCCCGGCTGTCCCGGTTGTCCCGGCGTATTTCGGTAGGGGTGGGAAGTTTAGCCATGAAAACGGCGCGCGCGTTTGGGGCCGGGCTGGGGTAGCCTTTGCGCCGAAACAACCGCCAGCGATAGCTGTTGTGTTCAGTGAACTGAACGCAACAGAGGGGAGGAACGGATCGCCGAGGGTTTGCGGGTCCTCCATGGCGTAATCCTTCGCGGGTAATTCGCACCGCGATTATTCTGGTGCGGGTCATGGGGGAACATACTGAACATCGAGACCGGGCGCGGGTCCTTCCTGGGGAGAGGCTACGCGGGTAATGCGAACCTTGTGGAGCGCGTAGATACAAGAATTTCCATAGGGGGTTATAAATCAGCGGGTGTAGCCAAGCCGCCTAAGCACAGAGATAATAGGGCCAGCCCCTTGATTTTGTGTGGCTACGTGAGTAGCTAGGCAAAATCTAGAAACACAAAACCATTGTATTTATTGGATTTGCTGGCGATTTAAAGGTGTTGTTCAAGCCTTTATAATCGCCCCACTGATTTTCACGGAGTAAGTCATGGCACGTAACGTCAACTGCATCAAGCTCGGCCGCGAGGCCGAAGGTCTCGATTTTCCGCCCTATCCGGGCGCGCTCGGTCAGCGCATTTTCGAGAATGTCTCGAAGGAAGCCTGGCAGCAGTGGATCAAACTACAAACCATGATCATCAACGAGAACCGCCTCAACCTCGTCGATGCCCGCCATCGCAAGTACCTGTCGGAACAGGTTGAAAAGCATTTCTTCGGTGACGGCGCCGACCAGATTCAAGGCTACGTGCCGCCCAAGGCCTGAGCAGTTTCGCCTGCACCATAAGGAAACCCCGCCGCGGCGGGGTTTCCTGTTTTTGGGCCAATTATCGGGTTGACCGCAGACGCCGGCTCCAGCCCACCAAACCCAGGCCGCCAAGCGCCAGGGCCAGAGAGCCCGGCTCAGGGACGAAGTTCAGGCGGAAGAGGCTGGTCGTGTCCGAGACTTCATTGGCGACCGCCAGGAAATAGCCATTCTCGTTGCCATAAGCGATCAGGCCTTCTGGCGAGAGGTCGCCGTCGCTGACGATCATGTCGACGTACTTCGAGGTTTCCGGATCGGTGATGTCGAACACGGCAACGGCACTCTTGGTCGTGCGCTCCAGGCCGATAAAGGCGAAGGTGCGACCGCCGATTTCAAGGATGGTCACGCCTTCCGGTTCAACCCCCTTGTCGCGACTGCGTCCGTCATCGTAGATGCCCCGCTTGGCGGCCTCTTTATCCAGGATGGCGCCGCTGTCGTAGATCAGGTTGCCGTCTTCGTCGCGAATCGAGAAGGAGCGGGCACCGGCAGCGTAAAGATTGCCACTGGAGGAAAGATCATTGGCAACGCGCAGGTTGCTCAAATCACCTGTTGCACCCAGCGAGGAGGCCGCTGAGCGATCGGCATCATCCTCTCGGAAATCGCCTTCATTCGCCATGACGACATAGGTCTTGCCGCCGGCCTGGAAGGTGGCCATGCCATCGGGCATGTAAAGTCCCTTGGCGGCGTAGCTGCCGAAGGCAACGGTGCCGTTGTTCCTGGGGTCGATTTCGTTACCGGACGCGCTGAAATCCTTGGCTCCCAGACCGATGATCTTCTCAAAGGTGTTGGTCAGCAGGTTGAGGACACCCATGCCGTTGGCTTCCTGCAGGCCGACATAGGCCTTGGTGCCGGTTTTGTTGACGGCGATGTACTCCGGTTCGAAATCCATCCCCGTGTTCTTGCGCAGCAGCGCACCCGTTTCCGTGACACCGTTGAGCGTTGCGGTGGTCACACTCCGGGTGGCGATGTCGATGATGCTGACGCTGCCTTGCGGGTCGTTGGCGGCTGGCGCGTAGCTACGCGGTGTGGTGGTGCCGATGCGGGCGCCGTAGGTGCTCGGCGTGCCTTCGTTGGCGACCAGCAGTCGTTTGCCGTCCGGGGTGAAGGTCAGCATGTCCGGCAGGGCGCCGACCGTGATATTGCCACCCGCCATCAGGGTGCGGGATTGGGTGTCGAACAACTGAACCACGCCGGGTGAAGTGCGGTTGCTGCTCTCAATCGCGAAGGCTGCGACGCCGTTCTTGATCGAGACGCTATTGACCGAACCCGTAGTGCTGACGTCGATCCGCTGCATTCGGGCGCCAGTCTGCGCGTTGAGGACATCGACCCCGCCGACGCCGGCGACCCAGAGGGTATTGGTTTTGGCGTCGTAGGCCGGGATCTCAGACTTGTTGGTTTCGGTGTTCAGCGGGTCATGGCTATGGGTCCACAACTTGCTGGCAGAGACAAAGCTTGGGGTTGCCTGAGCGCTCAGCGGCAGGGCGGCGGCAATCAGCAGGGCAATCAGCGTCTTTTTCATGATTCGGGCGAATGAGGTCAGGGGAATCGACATCATTGCGGCCCGAGATTACGACTTCATGAAATTTCAGATACCGGAAATCACGGCATAAAGCGACAGCAGCGCACCGGGAATGCCCAGGGTGAAGATCAGCGTCAGGGCGAGGCGGCGCAGACCTTGCGAGAAGTCCTCCATGCCGTCAAACAACTCGGGAAAGTTGGCGATGTCACGCGGGGGGTGCTGGTTCATGGCGATCTCTCGAAGTCAGGCAAAAATGGGGTGGCCGTCGCGACGGCGGATGACGACGGTGGCGGAGCGGGGGCGACCGGCGACAGCCTCGGGGAACTGGTTGGCCGGCCAGGCGGAAACCGCGGTCGGCGTCGCCGGGTTCGAGCGCTCGCTGGCGGTTTCGCCCGGATGCTGGACATTGACGAACAAGGCGCGGCCGTCCGGCGTGGCGGTGATGCCGGTCAGTTCGCAGGCGTTCGGGCCGGTGAGGAAGCGTCGGGTCTGGCCGCTTTTCGGGTCGGCGACCAGCATCTGATTGTTGCCGAGGCGCGCATAGTCGTTCTGGTTGAGGGTGCTGGTCGAGATATCGGTCTGGATCCAGAGCGTGCCGTTGGGGTCGAACCAGAGGCCATCCGGACTGCCGTAGGCATCGCCCTTGATGTTGCCACGCAGGCTTTCGTCAGGGTGGGCCGGATCGCCGGCCAGCGCGAAGATATCCCAGTCAAAGGTCTCGGCGGCAGCATCGCCGTGCGCTTCGCGCCAGCGGACGATATGGCCGAAGACATTCTTCGGCCGCGGGTTCGCGGCATTGAGGCCGGGACGTTCGCTGCTGCCGCGCTGGCTGTTGTTGGTCAGCGTGACATAGACCTCGCCGGTTTTCGGATGCACGGCAATCCACTCCGGCCGGTCCATTTTGGTCGCGCCGGCGATGTCGGCGGCCTGCCGGCAGCGAATGGCGATATCGCCGGCGTTGGCAAAGCCATTGTCGGCATCCAGCGCGCCCTTCGCATAGCGAGTGCCCGGCCGCAGCGGCAGCCAGCGGCCCTTGCCGTCTTCGTCGAAGCGGGCGGCGTAAAGGGTGCCGTGGTCGAGCAGGCTGCCGGGGTCGCGCAGATCGTCGCGGTAGCGGTCGCGGGAGACAAACTTGTAGATGTACTCAAAACGCTCGTCGTCACCCATGTACACCACCACGCGTCGGTCGGCGGCCAGCGTGACGGTGGCGCCTTCATGCTTGAGGCGGCCGAGGCCGGTCCGCTTGACGGGTGCCGCCTCGGGGTCGCGCGGGTCGATTTCGACGACCCAGCCGAAGCGGTTGAATTCATTGGGGTGCAGGGTCGCGTCGAAACGCTCGTCGTGTTCGTGCCAGCGGAATCCGAAACCCTTTTCGCTCATGCCGTAGCGCTTTTCATCGGCAGAGGGCGTGGTGCTGCCCTTGAAATAGCCGTTAAAGTTTTCTTCGCAGGTCAGGTAAGTGCCCCAGGGGGTGACGCCCATGGCGCAGTTGTTCAACGTGCCGAGAATGGCTTCGCCGCGGCGGTCGGCGGCGGTCTGCAGCGCGACGTGGCCGCGGGCCGGGCCGGCGACGCGACATGGGGTATCGGCGCTGATCCGCCGCCCGAAGCGTGACGGACGGACGACCTGCCAGCGACCGTTTTCGTGGCGGACCTCGATCACCGAGACGCCGGTCGCCGCCTTGGATTTGGCCACCTTCTCGGCAGGCCAGTTAGTCATGCCACCCGCGTGCAGCAGGCCGTCGTCGGTGTATTCGTGATTGATGCAGAGCAGCCCGTGGGTCGAGGAGGGGCGGCCCTTGTCCGCTAACGGAAAGAAGTGCATGCCGTCGTGGTGCATGCCGGCCTGCTGCATCTGATCGGCGGCGCTGTCGCTGGCGTCGGCGCAGGCGCGCGGGCCGTTCGAAACCGGGTCGCCCCAGGCGTAGAGCAACTCGACGACGTAGTCCGGGCTGACCGTCACGGCATCTGCGGTCGACACGGAAATCCCGCCAAAATCATGAAGCAGGCCGGCTGCCCGGCCGGCGCCTGCAGCCAGCGATGGGAGCGGGAAACCGGCGGCCGCCAGCAGGCTGCCCCCTGTCCCCAGCGCAGCCAGCGAAAGCAGGCGACGGCGAAAAGGATCGGCGAGGGTGTCGATCAGGGCATCGTTGGCGGGCGGGGCGTAGCAGTCGTTTTTCATGGTGCGTGAATCCGGTCGTGATGAAGCAGACTATCGCCAGCGAATGTTGCAGGGCAATGACCGAGCGGTTAAAAACGCTTGATCATCAGCCGCCGGCCGTCGACCAGACTGTGACGGACTTCCTTGAAACCGGCTTCGACAAAACGCCGGGTCTTGCCGGTGGAAACCAGAATCCGGCCGTGTTTGAAATTGTCGGCGATCCACGCCAGGCGGGCCTGCAACAACTGGCGACCAATGCCTTCACCCCGCCGTTCGGCAACGACGGCCGAGAGGTAAAGGATATGGGTATTCGCCGCCCAGTCGGCGGCCTTGACGCCGCCGACTGCCAGCAGCGTGCCGCCTTCGGTCGCGACGAAGAACTGCCGGTAATACAACTCGTCACAGCCGCTCAGGGCCGCCCGGATGCGCTCGGCGCCATAGCGCTTGGGATTGGCAAAGGCGTTGACCAGCAGCGTCGTGCAATCGTCGAGCAGGGTCGGGCTATCGCCATCCAGTGGCGTAATACGCAAACGCGCCATGCGCCTCCCATGCCCTCTATTCGTGACGGCGGCGCAGCGTGTGGCCGTATTCAGCCAGGCGCCGTGCCAGTTCGCGGTTCATCTCGCTTTGTCGGCGCCCGACGGCATCGCGTTCCGGCTGGCTGCAATTGGCGGCAGCGATGCTGCGCAGGCACCGCCAGCGATCGCCGGCTCGGGTCGGGTAGCGACGCATCTGGTCGATGGGATGATGGACTCGGCAGCAATAGCAGTAACGCGTTTCCGACATGTGCGGGCTCCTGAGATCAACACGGAGCTGTCAGATTGCCGGCCGATTGTTACCGCGAAATGAAGCGTGGGTTGCCGTTAGGCGCGCCGTGTGTCATCCCGCTGAAACTTCGGCTCCCTAAACTCGACATTCCCTTATCCGCGAGTTGGCCCATGATTGTTCTTGTTGACGACGACGCGAGCCAGGTGCGCAGCCTGATCAGCGACGGCGGGCTGTACCCGGTGTTTCAGCCGATTTTCGATTACCGGCTACGAAGCATTTTTGGCTACGAGGCCTTGATTCGCGGGCCGAAGGATAGTCCATTGCATCGGCCGGATCAGCTCTTTGCAGCGGCGAACCGTGGCGGCCTGCGGCTGGAGCTCGAACACGCCTGCCGTGAGGTCAGTTTGCGGACTTTTGCCGCACTGCGTCTGAGCGGCCGCCTGTTTCTCAATGCCTCGCCGGGCTCGCTGCTCGATCCGCGGATGATGAATGGCCAGACCCGTGAGCTGCTTGCCGAGTTGGGACTGGCACCGAACCGCATCGTCATCGAATTGACCGAAAACCAGCAGATTACCGATCTGCCCGGGATCGAAGAGGCCATCCTCGACTACCGTGGCCGCGGCTTCCAGATTGCCATCGACGACCTGGGCGAGGGCTTCGCCAACCTGCGCATGTGGTCGCAACTGCGCCCCGAGTTCGTCAAGATCGACAAGCATTTTGTGCATGGCATTGCCGACGACCGCATCCGTTTCCACTTCGTGCGGGCGATGCAGGATCTGGCTGAAATCTGCAACGCTTCGCTGGTAGCCGAAGGCATCGAGCGTGCTGAAGATTTCGTCTGCATCCGTGACATGGGCATCGCCTGCGGTCAGGGTTACTTCATCGCCCGGCCGGCCGCGCTACCGGTACGTCAGTTGCCGGCGGCAGTACTTGAGGCATTCGGCCGCGAGCGGGCAACGCTCTCGTTGCTCAGTGGTGTTCCCAGTCGGGTGCCAACAGCGGGTACGCTGATGCAGGCCGTCATCCCGGTACCGGCCGAGGCCAGCAACGACATGGTGATTGGCCGTTTCGAGGCTGATCCCGACCTGGACGTGCTGCCGGTCGTCAATGACGGCCTGCCGATCGGCATGATCAACCGCCACAGCCTGATCGACCGCTTTGCCCGGCCTTTCCGCAAGGAGCTGTTCGGCCGCAAGTCCTGCCAGTTGTTCATGGACCCGGCGCCGCTGGTGGTGGACGCCGGTGCGACCATTCAGGAGCTGGCGATGATGCTGTCGCTGGCCCCGCGACATTACATGTCCGACGGTTTCATCGTCACCCGCGATGGTCGCTTTGCCGGTATCGGCAGTGCCCACGACCTGATGGCGACAATTACCGAGATGCAGATCAATGCGGCCCGCTATGCCAACCCGCTGACGCAGTTGCCAGGCAATGTCCCGATCAACGAGCGTATCGATGCGCTGTTGACCAGCGCTACACCGTTTGTTGCCGCCTATGTCGATATCGACAACTTCAAGCCGTTCAACGATACCTTCGGTTACCGCCGCGGCGACGACGTGATCCAGGCGTTGGCGCGCCTGCTGGTCGAAATTGCCGACCAGCGCAGCGATTTTGTCGGACACATTGGGGGGGACGATTTTTTCGTCCTCTTCCGCTCGGCCGACTGGGAAGTGCGCTGCCAGCAACTGGTCAGCCGCTTCAACGAAGCAATGCAGGGCATGTCGGGCAGTGAGGAAGGCGATCGTGGCGGCTACATGGCCGAGAGTCGGCGTGGTGAATACAGCTTTCAGGCGCTGCCTTCGCTGTCGGTGGGTGCGGTTCGGGTCGAGGCCGGCGACTGCGAGTCGCACCGCGAAGTCGCGGCGGCTGCTGCTGCCGCCAAGAAGCAGGCGAAGAAGCTTTCGAAGGCCGTCGCAGGCAGTGAACTGCCGTTGCGTGGCGGGGTTTTCGTCGAACGACGGCGCATCGGCGGCGGCACAAGTGCCCTGCCGCGCCTGCTGAATTAGCCCCGGGTCAATAGAAAGTTTGTGCCAGATCCAGCGACGAGCGACGACCAAGGGCATCCAGGTGCTGTTCCAGCCACCTCCGGGTGTGCTCCCGACCATGGTCGCGCAGGCGCAGGAAGAAGGCACGGTTGACCGTCAGTTTGCTGTCTGCCGGCAGATCCTGCATCACCGCATCGGCGGAAATGGCATGGAAGCGCGCGTTGCCGATCTGCGTGTCGAGTCGCGACGGCGGTAGCCAGCGGCACAGCCAGAGCGGAATTTTCGAGGGGCGAACCTGTTCGCGCAGGTGGGCGAACATCCGCATTTCGCGAAGGAAGGTGGCATTGAATGCCATCTCGCGCAGTCGCTGCCGGGTATCCTGGGCAGAGGCCGGGGTGTCGCCCAGACGCAGGGGCGTGAGCAGCACCAGCAGCAGGTCGTCGGCCTGGCACTCGAAGATCAGCGGGAAGACCGCCGGATTGGCGCTGTAGCCGCCATCCCAGTAGGGTTCGCCGTCGATGATCACGGTTCGGTGCAGCATCGGCAGGCAGGCCGAGGCGAGCAGCGCCTCGGCACTCAGCTCGTGGTTGCGGAACAGGCGCAGCTTGCCGGTGTTGGCGTGGGTTGCTGCGATGTACAGCTTGTGCGGGGAGTCGCGGCGCAGGCTGGCAAAGTCGAACTGGGCGGTGACGATGTCGCGTAATGGATTGAGGTCGAGCGGGTTGAGCTGTTCCGGCGTCAGGTAATCGGTCCAGCCCAGCATCAGCTTGAGTGCCGTCGGTGGGGAGTTACCGTCGTCGCCTTGAGACGAAAATGGCGAGCTGTCGGCGATGGCCAGCCAGAAGTCCTCCAGAGACTGCCGGGCGCCGTCAGGGCCGTCCTTCAACCAGCCGTCGGCAAGGGCGATGGCGTTCATTGCCCCGGCACTGGTGCCGCTGATACCCTCGAAGCCAAACCGGCCATCGGCCAGCAATGCGTCCAGCACCCCCCAGGTGAACGCGCCATGGGCACCGCCACCCTGCAAGGCGAGGTTGAGTCGGGGGTGGGCAGTTTCGGGCATCCGGGGGTTTCCGACACAGGCGGTCCCACATCTTGCGGTCGACCTGGAAAAAAGGCAAAAAAATGCCCGGCGAACCGGGCATGAAGGGAGAGAGAGACCGTG
>ERZ1645187.1042-NODE-1042-length-26163-cov-11.226827_pt1 | contig 26163 bp, 28 predicted proteins | sample MGYA00575352_ERZ1645187 | MGnify/ENA primary metagenome ERZ1645187 (study PRJEB40837, sample SAMN11349314) | freshwater sediment metagenome | isolation source: river sediment | host: Sediment | place: India: Wazaribad , New Delhi | collected 2017-02-21 ...
CGCGCGAGACCGCTCTCAAGCGCGAGGTATTCCTGGGACCATCCGCGGCTTCGGCCGGGGCGGCTTCGGCGGCCGGAGCTTCGGCCGTCTTGGCGGCTTCTTCGGCCTTGGCGGCATCGGCGGCGGCCTTTTCGGCCTTGGCCTTTTCGCGGGCTTCGGCCTTGGCCTTGGCGGCTTCGGCGGCGCGGGCCTTGCGTTCCTCGGCTTCGGCCTTGGCCTTGGCGGCGGCGGCGGCTTCTTCGGCGGCGCGTTTGCGGGCCTCTTCGGCGGCGACCTTGGAGTATTCGGACAAGGCCTGCTGGATGGTGATGGCCACCAGGTCGGCGATCAGCTTGATGCCGCGGATGGCGTCGTCGTTGGCCGGGATGGGGTAGTCGATCGGATCGGGATTCACGTTGGCGTCCACGAGGGCGATGACGGGAATGTTGAGGCGATTGGCTTCCGCGACGGCGATGGCTTCGCAGTTGACGTCCACGACGAACAGCGCGCCGGGGTTGCCCTTCATGTCGGCGATGCCGCTGAGGTTGTACTGCAGTTTCTCCAGCTCGTGGCGCAGCTTGGCGACTTCCTTCTTGGGCAGGTCGTTGATGGAACCGTCTTTTTCCATCTGCTCGATTTCGCGCATGCGGGCGATGGATTTGCGGAGGGTTTCGTTGTTGGTCAGCGTGCCGCCGAGCCAGCGGTTCACCACGAAGGGCTGGCTGGTCTGGGTGGCGATGGCCTTGAGGGATTCCTGCGCCTGCTTCTTGGTGCCGACGAACAGGATCTGGCGGCCGCGGGCGACGGTGTCGTAGATGAATTGGCGGGCCTGCTGCAGGCCGTCCAGGGTCTTCTCGAGATCGATGATGTAGATGCCGTTCTTCTGCCCGAACAGATACTTGCGCATCTTGGGGTTCCAGCGTTTGGTGCGGTGTCCGAAGTGCAGTCCTGCTTCGAGCAGATCCTGGATGCTGACGTCCTGGCGGACGTTGGCGGTCGTCATGGTGACCATGATGGTTTTCCTCTCTTTATGGCTTATTCCGGCCTTCTTTGTTTTCGGCCGGAAAATCCGCTTTTGTCCCAGGCGGAGGACCGCCGGAGAACTTCGCTTCCGGTTTTGCACACGCAAAACTCGCCGCGCAATCTACGGGAGCGGTGGAGGGATTGCAAGGGTATTTTTGGGGAAAAGCAGGGCTGGAGGCTTGCGCGAGGGGGGGGAGGCCCGTATAGTCCGGGGTCAATTATGAGCACAACCCTATATGACAAAGTCTGGTCGCGGCACGTGGTCCGCGAGGAAGCGAACGGTTCGGCGCTGCTGTACGTGGACCGCCAGCTCGTGCACGAAGTCACGAGCCCGCAGGCGTTCGACGGGCTGCGGCTGGCGGGGCGCAAAGTGCGCCGCCCGCAGCTGAACGTGGCGACCATCGACCACAACGTGCCCACGGTCGATCCGCAGAACATCATGGACCGGATCGCCAAGGCCCAGATCGAGGCGCTGGAGAAGAACTGCAAGGAATTCGGGCTGAAACTGCACGGGATCGGCGATCCATCGACCGGCGTCGTGCACATCATGGCGCCGGAGCTGGGGCTGACCCTGCCCGGACTGACGATCGTCTGCGGCGACTCCCATACGGCGACGCACGGCGCGTTCGGCGCGCTGGCGTTCGGCATCGGTACCAGCGAAGTCGAACACGTGCTGGCCACGCAGACGCTGTGGCAGCGCAAGAGCCGTTCGATGCGGGCGACCTTCTCCGGCCGGCCGGGCCAGTGGATCACGGCCAAGGATTTCATCCTGCGGCTGATCCGCGAGATCGGCACGGCGGGCGGCACGGGCAGCGTGCTGGAATATGCCGGCGAGGCCATCCGGGCCCTCGACATGGCGGGACGCATGACGATCTGCAACATGTCCATCGAGGCCGGCGCGCGCGCGGGCATGATCGCCCCCGACGAGACGACCTTCGAATACGTCGCCAGCGGCGACAAGCCGCATGCGCCGCGCGGCGCGGCGCTGGAGAAATCCATCGCCTTCTGGAAGACGCTCAAGAGCGACGACGGCGCGACGTTCGACCGCGAAATCGCGATCGACGTCTCCACGCTCGCGCCTCAGATCAGCTGGGGCACGAGCCCGGGCATGATCGTGGACATCGACGGCGTGGTGCCGGGTCCGAACGACGTGCCGACGGTGCAGCCGGCGGACGTCGAAAAGGCGCTGGCCTACATGGACCTGAAGCCGGGCACGCCGATGACCGCGATCCCCGTGGATGTGGTGTTCATCGGCAGCTGCACGAACGGGCGCATCGAGGACCTGCGCGAGGCGGCGGGCGTGCTGAAAGGCCGCCAAGTCGCGAAAAGCGTGCAGACTCTGGTGGTTCCGGGTTCGGCGCGCGTCAAGGCGCAGGCCGAGGCGGAGGGCCTGGACAAGGTCTTTCTGGCGGCCGGCGCCGAGTGGCGCAATCCGGGTTGCAGCATGTGCCTGGCGATGAATCCGGACCGGCTCAAGCCGGGCCAGCGGTCGGCGTCGACCTCGAACCGCAATTTCGAGGGTCGGCAAGGCCAGGGCGGGCGCACGCATCTGGTGAGCCCGGTCATGGCGGCCGCGGCGGCCGTCGCGGGGCATTTCGTGGACGTGCGCAAGTTCCTCGAAGGAGGCAAGTGAGATGGAAGCTTTCAAGAAATTCCGAGGCGTCGTGGCGACGCTGGAGCGCGCCAACGTCGATACCGACCAGATCATTCCGAAGCAGTTCCTGAAGTCGATCGAACGGACCGGCTTCGGTCCGGCGCTGTTCTTCGACTGGCGCTATCTCAAAGACGGGTCGCCCGATCCGGCGTTCGAGCTGAACGCGCCGGAGCGCGCCGGCGCCTCGATTCTGGTCGCAGGCAACAACTTCGGCTGCGGCTCGAGCCGCGAACATGCGGTCTGGGCCGTGCACCAGTACGGCTTCAAGGCCGTGATCGCCCCGTGGCGCGGCGATGCGCAGAAGCGCATTCCGGGCTTCGCGGACATCTTCAAGAACAACAGCTACGGCAACGGGCTGCTGGTGATCGAGCTGTCTACCGCCGAAGTGGACTGGATCTGGGCGGCCGCGAAAGGCCGCAAGCTGGAAGCCACGGTGGATCTCGCCGCGCAGACGGTGACGGTCCACGGCGCCGAGGAGCGCGTCTTCACCTTCGACATCACGCCGGACGTGAAGGAAAAGCTCCTGAGCGGGCTGGACGCGATCGGCCTGACCCTTGCGCACGAGGCGGAAATCGCCGCGTTCGAGGCCAAGCACGACGTCCAGATGGCGTAGGATCTTGCCACAGAGATCGCAGAGCGGAATGAGGGGACCATGAACCTCATTCTGCTTGAACCGGACGAAATCCAAGCCGACGGGCTGGCTGTTTTGTCGGGCAAGCGCGCGCGGCACGTGCGCGAGGTGTTGCGGGCCGCGGCAGGCGAAGAAATCCGCGTCGGCGTCGTCGATGGCGCTTTGGGCACCGCCACGATCCTGGAGGATGCGAAGCAGCTGCGGTTGCGATGCGATCTCTCCGGCGGAATTCCGCCCGTCTCGCGCGTGGATCTCCTGCTGGCGATGCCGCGGCCGAAGGTCATGAACCGTCTCTGGCCCGTGCTGGCTTCGCTGGGGGTGGGGCGCGTCCTGATCTCCAATGCGTGGAAAACGGAGCGCAACTACTTCGACACCCATGTCCTGGCACCGGTGCATGTCCGCGCCGGCCTGATCGAGGGCCTGCAGCAGGCGCGCGACACGCGCTTGCCGCAGGTGAGCGTGCACAAGCAATTCAAAAAACTGGTCGAGGACAAACTGGATGGCTTCGGTCCCTACGCGGCGCGGTTGGCGGCGCATCCGGGGCGGGAAGCATTCCCGTCCGGCCAGCTGGCGGCGCTGCCGACGGACGCGCGCGTGCTGCTGGCGGTGGGACCGGAAGGCGGTTGGACGCCCTTCGAGCTGGAATTGCTGGCCGCGCACGGGTTCGCGACCGTTTCCTGGAGACCGCGCGCGCTGCGCACCGACGTGGCCTGCGCCGTCCTGCTGGGCCTGATCCACGCGGCGTTGGCCTAGCGTCGGTCTGGTGGCCGCCGTCGGCCGGAAAAACGGGCAAAATCCGCATTTCGTCGTGCAAAGCCGTTCGTTTTTGGCAATATGGGGGCCGCTTATCAGGATGAGAGCCGTTGCGTCCTTCCTTGGCCGGGGGACGATCGGTCAAGCGTGGAAAGGCATGTCATGAAAATCGGCTGGGTTGTTTTATGCGCAGGACTGGCTTGCTCGGTGGCGGGGCGGGCGGAAGTCATGAAGACGCTGACCGGGCAGATCTACAGCAACGTCGTGGTGAAAAGCTACGATCGCGAAGGGTATTCCATCCGGTACGCAGGGGGCACCAATCTGGTGTCGTACGCGGAGATCAGCGCGGAGCTGCGCGGGCACTACAAGGCCTTGTCGCTGGCGCCGCTGCCGGCGAGCCGGTTGGCCGGAGAAAAGGAAGCGCCGGCTGGACCGAACGATCTCGAGACGCTGGCGGGCGAAATCTACCGGAACGCGATCCTGAAAAAGGTCGGGGAGGACGCCGTCCTGATCGCCCACGACACCGGCATGGCCACGGTGAGTTTTTCGTCGATGTCGCCTGCGATGCAGGAGAGATTCCGGACAATGTCGGCAGTGCCGGATCCCGAACCCGGCGCCAAGGATCTGGTGACCGCCTACGGGCAGATTTTCCGAAACGTCGAGATCATCCAGGAGGAACCGGACGGCCTGACGTTCCGCCACGACGGCGGCGTGACCAAGGTCGGCTTCCCCGCGCTGAAGGAAGAGGTGCGGCAGCAGTACAACTACGACCCGATCGCGGGCTGGAAATACGCCCGGGACAAAGTCGCGCAGCAGGCGGCGGCGGCGGCGGCGGCAGCGGCGGCGGCGGCGGCGGCGGCCGAGCCCCAAAGCGTGGGGCCGACGCTGGTCGAGGTCAAGGATCTCGACACCGAAGCCTTGCCGGACGACTCGTACCGGGTTTCCTTCACGTTGTCGAACGTCACGGACCAGTCGCGATCCGTCACCGCGACGGTTCGGGACGGCAATCGTCTGGCGCTGATCAGCCGGACGATCGACGTGCCGGCGAATTCCGGCACGAAACTGCTGCAGATCGACGTGCCGTCGATCCAGCCCGCCGGGTTGCTGGTCGTGTGCGGCCAGTACCGGACCAACGTCGTGTTGAACTGGTAGGGGAAGCGCCCGGGAAAGGGCGTCAATCCACGATCAGCGCGTCGGCGTAGCGGTCGTGGTTGGCGTTGAGGAATTCGTCGGAGAGGGCCAGGCAGTTCTTGGGGCAGATTTCGGTGCACTGGCCGCACTGGATGCACTGGGAAACGAAGATCCGGATCTTCTTGGCGCCTTCGATGAAGTCGATGGCGTGGGCAGGGCAAACCTTGAGGCAGAGCTTGCAGCCGATGCAGGTTTCGCGGTTGTAGGTCATCTTGCCGCGGAGCTTCGGGGGAACGGCGACGGGGGGATTCAGCTGGGCCTTGCCTTGGCCGACCTGCTCGAGCAGGCCGGTGACGGTGGGCGGCAGCTGGGGGGCGGGAAACGGGTTGGTGTTCGGCTTCTTGAAGAGGCTGCCGAGCAGTTCGGGAACCATGGGGAAGGGCATGGCGGTCTCCTTTAGCGAACGTAGGCGTCGACCATGACGAGGAGCAGGCCGACGATCGAGAGGGCGCCCAGGACTTTCCAGTAGACGTCGACGACCTGCGTGATCCGGAAACGGGCGACGGAAATCCGGACGAGGGTGACGGAGAAGAACAGCACGACGAACAGTTTGAGGAGGAAGAAGGCGGCGTTCGCGGCGGAGGCCAAGTAGGGGCAGCACGAGATCGCGACGAAGTCGGTGAGGTTCCAGGGGAAGAACAGGGCGACGAGGAGGGAGGTGACGACGATGGTCTTGACGGCGAGGGAGAGGGAGAAGAGGGCGAAATTGCGGCCGGAATATTCGACGAGCAAACCGCCGGCGATTTCGGTTTCGGCTTCGGGGGCGTCGAAGGGGATGCGGCCGAGTTCGCCGGGGACGACGAGAATCATCGTGGCAAGCAGCAGGAGCAGGCCCATGAAGCCGACGGGGCCGACAAGGGTCCAGATCGGGGTGGCGGCGAGGGTGGACAGCGAGAAGGGGTTGGCGACGTTCATCTGCGCCAACTTCCAGGCGAAGGCGATGACGGTGGAGGCCAGCGGCAGCTCGTAGGCGATCATGGTGACCATTTCGCGCTGGGCGCCGATGGTGGCGTAGGGCGAGCCGGAGGCGAGGCCGCCGGCGACCATGGCGAGGCCGGGGATGAGAAGCAGGTACATGATCAGGACGAGATCGCCCTGGAGGCCCAGCACGGGCAGACCGGGCAAGGCGGCCATGGGGATGTAGAGCAGGATGGTGATGGCGGAAGCCAAGGCGAGCAGCGGCGCGCCGTTGAAGAGCCAAGGGATGGCGTTGGCGGGCACGACGTTCTGCTTCACCAGCAGCTTGGACAGGTCGATGAACGGCTGGCGGACGGGCGGGCCGATGCGCGCCTGCATGCGGGCGGCAAGGACGCGGTCGATGCCGGTGAACCACAGGCCGGCGAAAAGGCCGAACAGGGCCATGCCGATGGTGCCGGCGACGGTCAATAAAAGGGCGGTGGCGTTCATGGGTTCCCTATTTCACAAGGCTGGCCTGGATGCGGCGGGTCTTTTCCACCGACAGGCGATGCAGTTCTTCCTTGGTCAAAATCTGGCGCGAATCCGGCCGGACGAGAGCGACGCGGTCGGTGCAGGAAATGCAGGGGTCGATGGAGGCGGCGATGATGGGGATGTCGGCGATTTGCTCGCCTTCCATCATCGGGATCCAGGACAGGTAGTTCGAGTAGGACGAGGCTTTGACCTTCCAGGCGGCGGGCTCGTCCTTGCCGGCTTCGAGGCGGACGTAGTGCATGACTTCGCCGCGGGGGGCTTCGTGGCGGCCGACGGCCTCGCCGGCCGCGCCCTTGAGCTTGGCGAGCAAGACGGCGGGCTTGGGAATCGCGAGCAGGGGGCCGTCGGGCAGCATGGCCAGGAGCTGGCGGACGATGCCGATGGACTGCTTGACCTCGAGGAGGCGGGTGATGATGCGATCATAGACGTCGCCGCGCACTTCGCCGGTGAGGAGGTCGGGCGTCTGGTACTCCAGCTCGATGTCGCCGTAGGCGGCGTAGGCGTGGTCGATGCGAACGTCCTTCTTGATGCCGGAGGCGCGGGCAGTGGGGCCCACGGGGCATAGTTCGCGGGCCTCGTCGTACGTGAGCACGCCGCAACCGCGGCAGCGCATCTGGACGGTGGTGTCGTCGAGGAAGACGGCGGCGAGCTTGGCGTAGGCGTCTTCGAAGAACTTCATGGATTCTTCGATGCGGGGGAACTGGTCGGGGACGATGTCGCGGCGGACGCCGCCGATCTGGATGATGGCGTAGTGGACGCGGTTGCCGGTCAGGTATTCCAGCAGGTCCATGACGTTCTCGCGGACGCGCCAGGCGAGGTAGAAGGCGGAATCGAAGCCAAGTTCATGGGCGGCGACGCCGGCCCAGAGGAGATGAGAGTGGATGCGTTCGAGTTCGCCCACGATGGAGCGGATATAATGGGCGCGGACGGGAACCTGGATTTGCGCGATCTGCTCGACGGCCCGGGAAAAGGAAATGGAGTGGGTGATGCCGCAGATGCCGCAGATGCGCTCAGCGAGATACATGGTCTGGATGCAGTTGCGGCGCATGCCCATCCACTCGACCCCGCGATGGGCCATGCCGGGGACGAAATCGACTTTCTTGATCCGTTCACCCTCGATGTCGAGGCTGAACATGACCGGCTCCTTGAGCGCGGGATGCGCGGGGCCGATCTGGGTGGCGTAGCCGGAAGGTTTCTTGACTTCGATGGTTTTCATAAATTCAAAATCTCAATGTTCAATATCCAATAATCAATGTTCAATGTTCAATGTTCAGGAGAGAGGGTTGATTTGGAACGACATTCCTTGATAATTGAAGATTGGATATTGAATGTTGATTATTCGGCTTTGGGCTCTGCGGGCGGGGGATTGTCGTTGAATTGACAGGAATCGCGGCCGGTGGCCCAGAGGTCCTTGACCATGTCGGGCGGGATGCCGGTTTCGTCCTTGCGCCAGGGGTAGACGCCCTGGGGGAAATCTTCGGGCAGGAAGAGCCGGCGGCCGTCGGGGATGTCGACGACCTCGATGCCGAGCATTTCCTGCTTCTCGCGCTCGCTGGTGAGGGCGCCGGGGATGATGTCGGTGATGGTGGGGACCTTGAGATCGGTCTTGTCGAGCGACACGGTGAACGTGACGAGGATTTCCTCGTGGGGAATGCCCCAGTAGACGTAGAAGTGATACATCAGGTCGACCTGCGCGCCGGTATCGGCGAAGGCGATGACGGCGACGTGGGGATAATGGATTTCGACAAGGCGCTTGAGCGTCGGGATCAGCGCTTCGCGGGCGATCTTGATCCAGACCTGCTGGCTCTTGCGGCCCTTGGCGCCCTCGGCCCATTCGGTGCAACGGGCGGAGACGAAGTCCGCGCCGGCGGCGGCCTGGAGGGCTTCGGCGATCTGCTGGGGGGTGAGGAGGTTCATGACGCGGCGTTCTCCTTGGCTTCGAGGCGGGCGAGGACCTTGACGACGCCGTCGATGATGGCTTCGGGCCGGGGCGGGCAGCCGGGGACGTACATGTCCACGGGGACGACTTGGTCGACGGGACCGACGAGGGTATAGGAATCGTAGAAGGCGCCGCCGGAAGTTCCGCAGGTGCCGATGCAGACGACGATCTTGGGTTCGGGCATTTGCTCGTAGACGCGCTTGAGGCGGGGGGCCATCTTGCGCGTGACGGGGCCGCTGATCAGGAGGAGATCGGCGTGCCGGGGGGAGCCGACGACCTTGATGCCGAAGCGCTCGAGATCGTAGCGGGGCGTGACGCAAGCGACCGATTCGATTTCGCAGCCGTTGCACGAGCCCGAATTGAACAGGAAAGCCCAGAGGGATTTGCCGAGGGTTTGGGAGAGTTTCATTTTATTCAAATCTCAATATCCAATGTCCAATCATCAATATCCAATATCCAACGAAAGAGCTTCAGACGGTGAGGGCGACGACGAGCATGAGGGCCATGACGCCCAGGAGCCAGGCGACGTAGTCGGTGGGCACGCCGGTGTGAAGAGGGACGACGCGGACATAGTAGCTCTTGAGGGATTCGAGGAAGCCCCAATAGAGGTTGGAGGCGGGCACGTGGCCGCCGCCGTTCGCGGGTTCTTCGTTGCCGGAGATGAAGGGCTTGCGGCCGGCGCCTTCGCGGAAATCCTTGCGGCCGCGGGAACGGATGGCGAGCGCGACGCCGAGGGCGACGGCGAGCGCCACCAGCCAGAGCAGCGGATTCCAGGCGCCCGCGCCGGTCTGCAGGGTTTGGAAGAGGTTCATTTCAGCTTCCTCCGAGAATGGCGGCGATGTAGCCCGCGCGGTCGACGAGGGCGTCGACGGCGGGCTGGATCAGGTGGTCGACGAACGGCCGGGGCGCGAGGCCCGCGGCGACGACGAAGACGGCGAGAAGCGCCATGCCGGCGAGCATGGGGGCGGGCACTTCGCGGACCGCGGCGAATTCGGCGCGGCGCGGGCCGAGGAACATGGAGTGGAAGACCTTCACGAACGAGGCCAGGGTCAGGATGCTGACGATCATGGCGACGATCGAAAGGAACGGGGAGAAGCGGAAAACGGATTCGTAGATGAGCAGCTTCGAGGCGAAGCCGTTGAAGGGCGGGACGCCGGCGATGGCGAGCGCGCCGATCATGAAGAAGACCATCGTCCAGGGCATGTCGTGGCCGAGGCCGCCGAGCTTGTTGAGGTTGCGGGTGCCGGCGCGGTAGAAGACGGCGCCGGCGGTGAGGAAGAGGAGGCCCTTGTACATCGCGTGGTTGATGATGTGGAACAGGCCGCCGGCCATGGCGGTCCGGCCGTAGGTCGCGAGCGCGTCGGCGTTGCCGAGGACGGCGAGGCCGACGCCGACGCCGAGGAGCATGTAGCCGGTCTGCGAGACGGCGTGGTAGGCCATCAGGCGCTTCACGTCTTTCTGGGGAATGGCCATGGTGACGCCCACGAACATCGAGAGCACGCCGACGACGATCAGGAACCAGCCGAAGGTGGCCCAGCTGAACTGGAGCAGGTGGCCGTAGAGGGTGAAGAGGATGCGGAAGAGGCCGTAAAGGCTGGCCTGGCTGGAAACCACGAGGAAGGCGGTGACGGAAGAGGGGGCGGTGGTGTAGGCGTCCGGCGTCCAGAAGTGCATCGGAACGGCGCCGCACTTCATGGCCAGCGGAACGGCCAGCAGGACCAGCGCGATCTTGTCGAGCGTCGTGAACTGCAGGCGGGAGGCGAGCGTGGCGAGGTTCAGGGCGTCGTACTGGCCGACGAGGATGCCGATGGCGGTCAGCACGGCCAGCGCGCCCAGCGTGCTGAGCAGCGCGTACTTGAGGCCGGCTTCGACGGCGACGCCGTTGTCCACGCGGTAGGCCACGAGGGCCGCGCCGGCGAGGGAGCTGATCTCGAGGAACACGAAGAAATTGAACAGGTCGCCCGTGGACACCATGCCGAGCACGCCCGCAACCAGCAGGAACAGCATGGCGTAGAAGGTCTCGAGTCCGGACTGGCGCGATTCGGCCGCGAGCGAATAGATCGTGATGCCGAGGGAGGAGAGCGACGCGATGACGACCATCAGCGCGCTCAGCGCGTCTACCTGGAAGACGATGCGGATGGGGATGCCGCCGGAATCCATGGGCAGGGGCAGGTGGGCGGCGGCGGCGCCGAAGACGTAGAGGACCGTGCCGGTGGCCAGCACTTTCCACGCCAGCGCGAGGCCGACGGCGGACGTGGCCAAGGCGCCGAGGAGCACCCAGGCGTTGCGGGCGACGCGGCCCGCGTTGCCGACGATCGGCATCAGAAAGGCCGCGAACAGGGGAACGGCGATCAACAGCGCCGGCAAATGCCGCATGACGAAGGTGTCCATCATCAACCTTTGAGCTTCTTGATTTTCTGGATGTCGGTGGTGCCGTACTTCTTGTAGATCACCATGGCGAACGACAGCAGCATGGCCGAAGTGGCCACGCCGATGACGATCGAGGTGAGCGTGAGGGCCTGCACGGTGGGCAGGACCATCGGACCGGCGGGAACGTTGGTGTAGATCGGGGCGACGCCGTCGTGGCGGTAGCCGGTGGCCACGAGGAAGAGGTTGACCGCCGATTCCATGAGCGAGAGGCCCATCAGGATCTTCACGAGGTTGCGTTTCGAGAGCATGACGGCCAGACCGAGGACGATCAGGACGACCACGGTGAAATACGGCATGGCCAGCAGGAGGCGCGAACTCATTTCTTCTCCTCCTTGATGCCGGAGAGCATGTACAGCAGGATGACGGTGAGGCCGCCGAGCACCTCGATGCCGACGCCGAAATTCAGCAGGGGCAGCAGGCCGGCGGTATTGAGGTCGCCGGGGTTGGGGCCGTGGGCGACGAAGGTCCGGAACCACTGGCCCGCGGGCGCGAGCCAGTTGGCCATGAACGGCCGGCCGGCGAACAGGCCGCTGAAGCCGGCGCACAGGAAGATCAGCAGGCCGGCGGCTTCGCAGGCCTTCATGGCGCCCTTGCGGATGCGGCCGGTCACGTCGTCGTAGGCGCGGGCGACGAGCAGCAGCGCCGTGCCGGTGGCCATGACGGCGCCGCCTTGGAAGCCGCCGCCGGGAGTCAGGTGGCCGTGAACGACCACGTAGAGCCCGAACACGAGGCAGAACGGGAAGAACAGGTCGGCGGTGGTCCGCACGATCTTAGTCATTTTCATATTCTTCGCCCTCCTTCAGCTTGCGGAACATCATGCCCACGCCGAGCACGGCGGTGAACAGGACGGTGGCCTCGCCGAGGGTGTCGAACCCGCGGAAATCGAAGACGATGCTGGTGACGACGTTGTTGGCCCCGGTTTGTTCCTGGGCGTGCCGGATGTAATAGTCGTCCATGTCCGTCCGGGGCGGATGGCCGAAGGGCAGATCGGCGGCCAGGTACAGAAGCCCGCCGAAGAACAGCAGCAGAATGGCGCTGAACAAAACGTTGCGCATCAGGTTTTCTCCTCGTGGCGCTGGGTGCCGCGGATGGCGATGATGAAGATGGCGGTGGTCAGGCCCGCGCCGATGCCGGCTTCCGCGATGGCGACGTCGGGGGCCTGGAGCAGGTAGAACTCGAGAGAAAGCAGGAGGCTGAAGGCCGCGAACGCAATGGCGGCGGCGAGCAGATCCTTGAAGGAGATGATCAGCACGGCCGTGACGATCAGGCCGAGCAGGACGAGCGCTTGCACAAGCAGAAAGAGGGTCATGGGACGGTTTCCTCCAGTCGGTCGCAGACGGCCTGCGCGGGTTTGTGGCCGCGCTTGTGGGCGGCGCGGGCGATGGCGTGGGCGCTGGTGGCGTTGGTGAACGCCAGCACGACCACGGCCAGGACGGTGTGGAGCGCGAGGGTTTCGTATTGGCCCTCCGGATCCCGGAAATACTGGCCGCCGGCGTAGAGCACGATGGCCACCGAGGTGAAGATGGACCCGAAGGTCGTGCATTTCGTGTCCGCGTGCAGGCGGGTGTAGACGTCGGGGAAGCGCAGGATGCCGACGACGCCTAGGGCGTTGAAGGCGAGGCCGACGGCGAGCGAAATCCAGATGAGGGCGTCGAGGATCACAGTTCGCCTCCGAGGTATTTGGCGATGTAGAGCGTGCCGACGAAGGCCAGCAGGGCGTAGATGATGGCCACGTCCACGAAGATGAACTGGCGGAAGACGACCGCCAGCACGATCATCGCGGCGACGACCAGAGTGTTGATGGCGTCCAGCGCCACGACGCGGTCGGCGGAGGTCGGGCCCTTGAAGAGCCGGACCATGGCCAAGAGCATCAAGGCCACCAGGACCAGGACGGTGAAGATCCAGCGTGTCATTCGGCGATCCTCCTGACCCAGCGCGGGCAATCGAACAGCGCGAAGAGTTCGCGGACCTCGACGGTTTCGCGGTTCTCCAGGCCGGCGGGGACGTTGATCATGTGGATGTATAGATCGTTGGACTCCTCGTCCACGTTCACCGTCAGGGTGCCGGGAGTGAGGGTGATGGAGTTGGCCATCAGCAGCGTGCCCATGTCGGTCTTCATGCCGGTCCGGACGCGGACGATGCCCGGCCGGATGCGGCCGGTGATCACGCGGTAGGCGACGTCGAAATTGGCCTTGGCCATTTCGGCGAAGAACGGGCCGAGGACATAGGCGACGGCCTGGAGCCAACGCAGGGGATTGGCGGCGGCGCGCCGGCGGGCGCTGGCAAAGTATTGGTGGGCAACGAAACCCACCGCGACTGCGACCGCCGCGGCGACGAGCAGTTCCTGGACGGACCAGAACCGCAGGACGGGGCCTGAACCGGCGGTCAGCACCAGGTAGACCGCGCCCGAAAACAGAGCTGTCACGATGAAAGAAAGCATAATGTTCCTAATTTAGGCCAAACCGAAAAGACGGTAGCACCTCAATCCGGGCCTTGGCCAGCAAAACTTCCTTTTCCGACGAAAGATTCCAAGCAGGGTAAATCGTTTTACCGCGAAATCAAGCACTTTCGCGAAAAAAGATTCGGGGCGATGTTCAATCCCAGGACTGGGGTTGGCCGGTGGCGGCGATCACCGCGTGCCACAAGTCGCTTTCGACGTCGATTTTCTTGCGGCTGGCCACGGCCAGCGGAATGGGGACGTGCACGTAGACGCCATACCAATCGCCGACGATCAGATCCGTCTTGCCGGCCATGGCGGCATGGACGGCGTTGCGGGCATAGCTGTCGCACAGGCGGGCATCCTGCGAATTGGCGGGAACGGATCGAATGACGTACGACGGATCGATGTACTTGAGGTTGACCTCGGTGCCCTTTTCTTTGAAATAGGCCGAGATCCGGTCGCGCAGGTAGATGCCGATATCCGCTTTCTTGCGGTTTCCGGACTTGTCGCTGTCGTTTTCCGGTCCGAGGAGTTCCTGGCCGGCGCCCTCGGCGACGACGACGACGGCGTGGTGGCGTTCGACCATGCGGCGGTGCAGCGCGGCGAGAAACCCCTTGGGGCCGTCGAGCCGGAGGGGCACTTCGGGAACGAGCACGAAGTTGACTTCCTGCGAGGCGACGGCCGCGCCGGCGGCGATGAAGCCGGAATCGCGCCCCATCAGCTTGACGAGGCCGATGCCGTTGGGCGCGCCCTTGGATTCGCAATGCGCGCCGTCGAGGATGTCGCGCGCCGATTCGATGGCGGAATAATAGCCGAAGGTCTGGCGGACGTACTGGATGTCGTTGTCGATGGTCTTGGGCACGCCGACGACGGCGATCGACAACCGGCGGCGCGCGATCTCCTCGGCGAGCTCGTGGGCGCCGCGCTGGGTGCCGTCGCCGCCGACGCACAGGAGGACGTCGATGCGCCGCTGGACGAGGAAATCGACCATTTCGCCGATGGGCTGCTGCCCGCGGGACGAGGACAAGATGGTGCCGCCGTCGCGGTGGATGGGATCGACCCGTTCGGGGGTGAGCACGATCGGCGGTTCGGCTTGGAAGGTGAGCCCCAGATAGCCGTGGCGGATGCCGAGAACCTCGCGGACGCCGTAATTGTAGTGCAATTCGAGGAACGCCGAGCGGATGACGTTGTTGAGGCCGGGACACAGGCCGCCGCAAGTGACGATGGCCGCCCGGGTCTTGCGCGGATCGAAAAAGATCTTCTGGCGGGGGCCGGCCTTTTCAAAGAAAGATTCGGCGCCGTCTTCCGCGCCGGGCTCGAGCTCGACCTGGCGGCGGACGCGGAGCGCGTCCGTTACGAAGTTGCCGATGCGGTCGCCGCGGACGGCGTTGAGGGCGAGGGGCGAATCGTGGGCGCAAGGGCCGAGGTTGCGGATGGCGGTGTCGACGGCGGCGGGCATGGGCGGATTCTCCAGCGGTTCAGGATTGGCTGCGCCCCACGAGGCGCAGGCGGTAGGTGATGGTTTGGGTGGATCGCGGGGGCAGGGTCAGATCGAACTGGAGGGCGCGGGTGCTTTGCGCGCAGGGGAGGGACGAACGGACGAGGCTCCACTGCATGGGAGTGGACGGGGCTTCCACCACCTGGACGCGGACGGGGGAGGCCAGATCGTTGGCGAGCACGATGCTGCAGTCGACCTGTTTCGCGCCTTCGGGCAAGGGCGTTTCCTCGAGCGTCTGGCGGCTGGCGCGGACGGTGTCCACCCGGCCCAGATCGAGCCGCAACGTGCCGGGAAAGGGGGTATGGGACACGTGGCCCGACTGGAACGGCGCGCCGCGCGCGGCGCCGAGAAACAGATCCGCCTGGCCGGGCGGGAGCGGAAACCCGAGGCCCATCGCCGCGACGTTGGGGATGAGCAGGACGCGGCGCAACGGCAGGCCGCCTTGGCGCGTGGGCGCGGGGATTTCGGCGGAATCGCAGACGTGCGTGATTTGCGCCGGCTTGCGCAGCACTTTGGCGAACTGGATTTCGGCGCGGTCGTCGGCGGGGATGTCGGCGGCGGTTCGGAGCGGATAGACCGCCGGAACCAGCGGCTCGGAGTCGGGCGGGCGCAGCCAGAGATCGGTCAGGGCGGTGTCGGGATTCAGGGCGAGCAGGCCGAAGGGCTTGGCCGGCGGCTGCAGGGCGTCGTCGACGCCGACGAGCGAGACGCGCGCATCGGGATAGCTGGCGGACGTGCCGTTTTGGATGCGCAGATAGCCCGTGAGATCGATCTGGACGGCGTCGATGGATTCCGGCCCGATGCCGCGGACGACGACGCGATAGAACGCGTTCCACCCGAAGTCGGGCAGGCGGTAGGTCAGCGAATGGCCCATGGCGTGCGAAAGCGGTTCGGCCAGGCGGATTTCGAGGCGATCGTGCGCGGCGGGCGGCGGCGGGTCGCGGCGCGGGCGCCAGACGAGCGGGCCGTCGTCCGTCGGGACGGCCGGCGCGGCTTCCGCCGGCGCGTCCGCGGAATCGAGCCAGCGCCACGCCTGTATCGGCCACGGCCGGCGGACGTTCCAGACCTGAAGCGTGTCGAGATCGATCTGCGCGGGCGGATTGGTCCAGACGATGCGGTCGATCTCTTTCTGGCCGGAAGGGGGGAAGAATTCGCGCACCCAGGCCTGCCCCTGGCCGACGGTGATCATCGTCGGTTCCGCGGCGGAAGCGAGGGCGCCGGCCACGCAAGCGGCGGCGATCGCTCCGGGAAGGAAACGCAGATGGCGGGGCGCATTCATCGATGGCCGGTAGCATAGGCGGTGCCATTCGCCGCCGCAAGGCGAGATTCCCCGCCGGAAAACGGGGGTCGCGGGGGAGGCGACAACTTGTTCGGAGCCGAATTGATTTTCGCCGGCGGGTCGGGTAGGTTGGCAACCCATATGAGCGCGAAAAGGAAGATAGCGGTTCTGGTGGGCGACGGCATGGGCGACGAACCGGTGGCGGTGCTGGGCGGAAAGACTCCGTTGCAGGTGGCCCGGATTCCGTCCATCCGCCGAGTGGCGGCGCAAGGCCGCGTCCAGCTCGTGCTGACCGTTCCCGACGGGCTTTCCCCCGGCAGCGACGTGGCGAACATGGGCCTGCTGGGCTACAACGCGAAGGAAAACTACACCGGTCGCGCGGCGATCGAAGCCGCCGGCGCGCGCATTCCCCTGCAACCGTCGGACGTGGCGTACCGCACCAATCTCGTCACCCTCGCCGACGGAAAAATGCTCGATTATTCCGCGGGCGACATTTCCAGCGAAGAGGCGCACCAGCTGATCGACGCGCTGAACGCGGCCGTGGCGCGCGACGGCCTGCGGTTTCACGGCGGCGTGAGCTATCGGCATCTGCTTGTCTGGCGCGACGGCCCCGCGGAACTGGTTCTGATGCCGCCGCACGAGATTTCCGGCAAGCCCGTCGCGGATTTCCTGCCGAAGGGGCCGCGCGCGGAAGAATTCCTCGCGTTGATGGATTTGTCGCGGCATATCTTCGCGGAACACCCCGTGAACCGCGAACGCATCGCGCAGGGTCGGCGCCCGGCCACCCAGATCTGGCCGTGGGGCTTCGGCAAGGCGATGTCGCTGCAGCCCTATCCGGAACGCTACGGCTTGCGGGGCGGCGTCATCACCGCCGTGGATCTCGTTCGCGGTTTGGCGGAACTGTGCGGGCTGGAAGTCATCCGCGTGCCCGGGGCGACCGGCTGGATCGATACGGATTACGCGGGCAAGGCGCAGGCGGCGATCGCCTGCCTGCGGCGCTCGGATTTCGTCTACGTGCACGTGGAGGCGCCGGACGAGTGCGGCCACAAGGGCATGGCGGAGGAAAAGGTCCGCGCCATCGAGAATTTCGACCGCCAGGTCGTCGCGCCCGTCTGGGCCGCGCTGGAAGCGGACGGGCAGCCCTATCGGCTGATCGTCTGCACCGACCACCGCACCCCGATCGTCAAGCGCGGGCACACCTCCGATCCGGTGCCGTTCGCGTGGGTGGACGGGCCGCTCGGCGCGGCGGCGGATCCGAATGCGTCGGCGGCGTTCGACGAATTCCTTCCATGGGAAGGCTGGCCTCCGCTGGTCTGCGACGTCGTGTCGTCGCTGCTGAAGTAGGCGCTCAGGACAGCCGGTAATCCGGGCCGACGCCGTAGCGCGGCGTTTCCCACCGGATGTTGTCGAAGGGGCACTTGAGGGTGCAGCAGCGGCATTGCACGCAGTTGTCCGCGCGGATCCGGATGGCGCGGGCGTCGTCGTCCGCTTCGTAGACGGCGGCGGGGCAGAAACGGGCGCAGGGGGCGGCATGGCGCCGGAAGCATTCGCGGCAAATCGCGGGGTCTTTGATTTCGATGTGTTCGGCGCCTGCGCGGCTGCGGAGACGGGCGAGATACAGATCGGAATCGAGTCCGAAATCGAGCGGGCCCTGGTCGGGCGCGGCCTTCGCCGGAGGCTTGTCGCCGAGGGGTTGCAGGCAGGTGCGTTCGTCGCGCTGGGGCAGGCGTCCGGCCGGGAGCAGCCCGCGCGTCAGCCAGGCGAGGCCGGCGGCGGCCATGCCGACGGGCAGACCGGCGCGGAACGCGGCGCGATAGTTGGCCGTACGCCGCAAGCCGGCCAGCGAAGGAACGTCTTCCCGCCGGATCGCGCCGCCGCGCAGGATGGCGTCGGCGGCGGCCAGGCCGGATTCTACCGCGAGATGCAGCCCCTTCAATTCCATCGTGTCCACGAGCCCGGCGGCGTCGCCGACGACGAACGCGCCGGGCGCGTCGAGCCGGACAAGCGAATGCCACCCGCCTTCGGGCACGAGCCGCGCGCCGTATTCGACGGGCGTTCCGCCGGCGATGTGGCGCTGCACGAAGGGATGCCGCTTCCATTGGCGGAACAACTCGTGCGGGTGGACGGCGGGATCGCGGTAGTCGATCGCCAGCGCGAGGCCGAGGGCGACGTGGGCGGCATCGACGTGGTAGATGAATCCGCCGCCGTAGATGCCGAGCCCCAGCGGATAGCCGAAGGTATGGGCCACCGTTCCGGCGGCGTCCGGATTCGCCGGAATCTCGAAGATTTCCTTGAAGCCGAGGCCGTGCGTCTGGAGATTCGTGCCGCGCATCTCCGGATGCCGCGCGAACAGTTCGCGGGAGAGAAGGCCGGCGGGACCTTCCGCCAGCACGGTGATCGGCGCCAGGACGAGGTCGCCCTGGGTCTCGACGCCGGCCACGCGGTCGCCGTTCCAGATCAAGTTGTCCGCGGTTTGTCCCGTCAGGATTTCCACGCCGAGATCCGCCGCGATTTTCGCCAGCGCGCGACCGAGCGCCGAAACGGACACGAGCGGCAAGCCCTTCATCCGCATCTTGGGCGGGACGAACGGAAGCCGGAAGGATCCGTTCGGCGTCAAGGCGTGGAAGGAATCGCGGACGACGGCGGGACCGAGCGGCAGCGCGGCGAATTCGTCCGGCGAAAGCAGTTGGCGGAGCGCATCGGTCCGCAGCACGGCGCCGGACAGCAGATGACCGCCCGCGTGCGCGGATTTTTCCAGCACGAGGATGCGCCGGGTTCCGTTGGAACCGCGCGCAAGACGGATCGCGCAGGCGAGGCCCGCGAGCCCCGCGCCGACGACGAGGACGTCCGCTTTCAGATGGCCAAGGCTCGATTGCACTTCGTCAGAATAGCGCAACGCGCGGGGAAAACAAGGCGCGAGCGTTTCCTAGGTCTGCGCCGCGGCGATCCGGATTTCGGCGGACTCGTCCTGTCCCGGGGCAAGAACGCGCGCGGCGCCGGGCCGGTTCAGGGCGCCCGGCGGGGCCATCCAGGGTTCGTCGCAGAAAAACGGCTGGCCGGGCAGGGCGTAGAACTGGCGGAAGCGGAACAGGGACGAGGCGGTTTGGCGGATTTCAAAGCCGTCGGGAAGGCGGATTTTCGTTTCGTTGTCCGCGCCCATTTCCAGCAGGAGGCCATTGACTTGTTCGTCCGCGGCAGACATCGGGAAGGGCGGGGGAGGCGCCGATCCGACCACGTCGGTTTTGTCCTCGTTGTAGAGATGGCGCGCGCGGGGATGTGCTTCGAATACGGCCGAAGCCGCGAGAAAATAGGGATGGAAACCGGCGGAATAGGGCATCGGGACGTCGCCCGCGTTGCGCACGGAAAGGCGGCAGGTCAACCCAGCGGCGGAGACGGAGTAGGCCAACTCCAATTCGAAGGCGAACGGATAAATCGCGCGCGTTTCCGCCGAATCCGCGAGGCGCAGGCGCACGGCGTCGGATCGCGAGGCGTCGGCCACGGTCCACGGCCGGCGCATGGCGAACCCGTGGATGGGCAAGACGTAGGGCCGGTCGCCCACGTGGTACCGGCCGGGCGTTCCATCCTTCCGCAGGCGGCCGCAGATGGGGAAAAGCAAGGGGATGCCCCCGCGCGTTTCCGGCGTGGCCGGATCCCAAAAGACGTCGTGCCGGAAGAGGCATTCGCGTCCGCCGGCAACCCGGAGCGACGACACGATGCCGCCCAGTTCGGGCACGACGTCGGCGCGGACCGCGCCGTCCGGCGACGCGAGGGACAAGACGCCGAATCCGTTCTGGATGCTTTCCGTGGCCATGCGCGGCAGTAGAGCACGTTCGGCGGCTTCGGGCAATGGGGCCCGGGATCCGTCAGCCGGGGAGGGCGTCGGCCGCTTCCGGCGGCAGCTTGGGATGGTACTGCCGCTCGTGGCGGTCGGAGCGGATCTTGACGTAGATGCGCAAGGCGAGGTTGGCGGCGAGGCCGATGGCCAGCCCGGCGGTGCCGGCCAGCACCAGCGTTCCGGCGACGGCGGCGGCGGCGACCAGCGCGATCAGCCCGCCGAAGAACCAGCTGAAAACGACCCAGATGGCGCGGCCGATCTTCAGGTCGGCGTCGCCGCGGGACATCGTGCGGTCCCCCATGCCGGTGGCGACGACGGCCGCGAACATGACGTAGGTGGTGGAGACGGGAAATCCGTTGCTGGACGCAAAGGCGATTACGCTGGCGCTGACGGACATGATGACGGCCGCGCGCAACGGATCGAAGTGCACGCGTTTGCCCGTTTCGGTGCGCTGGGGCGGCGGGGCGAGATCGGGTCCCGCCGGGCGCAGGCGGAGGAATTGGCGCGCCAGCGCCTTGCACCAGCCCGGCGCGTAGAGGGCGATGTGGTCGAATTGGCTGCCCGTGTTGACCGCGGCGCGCGTCACGCGCTGCGCGTTCTTCGTGGACATGCCCACCACGAGCAGAAAACCGCAAACGGCCAGCAGCCCGATCGGAATGGACATCCGGCTGGCTTCGGCCGTGCCGACGTCCGCGTGCTTCCACAGCCAGAAGGCGGAGAGCCCCGGCGAGGCGCCGTTGGCGAGATCGTTTTGCCCGAACGCGAAGGAGAGGCACATCATGCCGAGAATGGCCAGGATGCCGAACAGGCGTTTCGTCAGGCGTTCCTGGAAAATCGTGGCCAGCACGTGGACGAGCAGGGTCAGCGCGCCCCAGGCCACCAGCAGGAATCCGCCCATGCCGAGCCGATCGACGAAATGCTCGCGGAAGGCGGCGACGAACGGCACGGCTTTCATGCCTTTGAGGATCATGAACCACGACAGCCAGGTCAGCATGAGCCCCGCGATCCAGGGACCGTGCAGCAACACCCGCAAATGATCGGTGTGCTCGTCTTGGATGGCCGCGCGGAAGACCCGTTGCACGAGAAATCCGGCGATGCCGGTCAGCAGGATGGAAACGCCGATGGCGTTGAGAACCGAGGCCACCTTGCCCCAATGCACGATGCCGAGGGAAAGCGAAACCCCGAGCGCCGCACCGACCAGTTCGAAGATGAGCGAGGCCGTGGTGCTGACGGGCATCCCGTAGGCGGAGTAGGCGTGGAGCAGGGCCGTGTCCACGATATAGGCCGAAACGTAGACCACCATGGCCTGGTGGAGCTGGAGCTGTCCGGGCTCGAAGATGCCTTTGCGCGCCGTTTCCATCACGGGGGAGGAGAAGAGCGCCCCGGCCAGCACCGCGGCGCCGGCCAGCCAGACGGCCGCCCGGTGCGTCATCACGCGCGCCCCGAAAACGCCGTTGATGAGGTTCGCGGCATCGTTTTTGCCGACTTCGATGCAATCCCAGGCGAGCATTCCCACGGCGACGGCCATCAGCAAGGTCGTGAATTCCGGCATGTGCGCTCCTTTGTTTTCCAGCCACGAAGGTGGCTTTGCCCGCGCACTGTACCGGGGGCGACCGGCGGAAGGCAAGGAAAAAGTAAAACGCTTTACTTTCCGCCGGACGTCCGGGGGCGGAGCAGGAAAAGCAGGCCGCCGAACAGCGACCAGACGGTGGCGGCCAGATAGCCGAGGAGCGAGAGGGACAAGGCGGCGCCGGGCGGAATGCCGAAGGGGCGGAGCAGCTGGACGAAGAGCCCTTCGCGGATGCCGAAGCCGCCGGGGGTGAGCGGAATGGCGGCCATGACCGTAACGACCGGGAAAACGGCGAGCAGATCGCGGATCGCGAGGGAAAGATCCAGAGCCCGGGCCAGGGCGAGCGCGGCGGCGGCGAGCAGGAGCAGGTTGGCGACGGACAGAATAGCGGGTCCCAGCAGATGCCGGGCGTTCCGGCGGAACAGGAATACGGCGTCGTAGGCGCGGCGCAGCAAAAGGCCCGCGCGTCCGCGGTGCTCCAAACGCTTCAACGCGGGAATGCGTTCGAACAGGTTGCGGAAGAAAAACAGGACGAGGAAGGCGAGGGTGCCGCACAGGAAGAGAGCCATCAAAACGAGCGCCGGGCGGGCTTCCTCGTAGCGGGCGAATTCCCGGATGCGCGCCAGGAGCAGCGCGCAGCCGAACACCAGCGTGACGACGAGGCCGATGGCCCGGTCGAGAAAAACGGAGGTCACGGCTTCCGCGCGTTTTTCGGCATGGTCGTGGGCGGCGAAAACGGCGCGGGCGAGATCGCCGCCGCACGCGCCGAACAGAAAGGCGTTGAAGAACTGGCCGATGAAGAAGCCCCGGAAGGTGCGGGCGAAAGGCGTGGGCAGGCCCATCGCGCGCAGCAGGACGTGCCAGCGGACGACGCCGGCGAACAGGGCGGCGAAGGTGAGCCCAAGAGCCGCGGCGATCCAGCCGGGATGGGCGCGGACGGGCGCAAAAGCGGTCCGCAAATCGCGGGTTCCGACCGACCGGACGAGAAGCGCAAGCAACGCGGCGCCAAGCAGAAACCGGAGGAACGGGGCCCAGCGGAAACGTCCGGCCACGGATCAGTCTCCCGCGGGACGATGGGAGAGAACGTCGGCGTAGACGGCTTCGAGGGTCTGGCGCAGGGGGATTTCCGGTTGCCAGCCGATGTGGTCGCGGATGCGGGTCGTGTCGTAGGATGGCCGATCTTCGTTGGGCCGGAACAGGCGGGGGTCCACCTCGATTTGCGGACGCACCTGGGCGACGTCGCACAAGCCGTCGAGCAGGTCGCGGACGGGAATCATGTGGCCCGAGGCGATGTTGTAGGCGCATCCGGCCCGACCGCGCTCGAGCAGCAGGGCGTAGGCGCGGACGACGTCGCGGACGTCGGTGAAGTCGCGGCGCTGGTCGAGGTTGCCGACGCTCATGCGCGGGGCGGCGCCGGCGGCGATGGCGGCCAACTGTCCGGCGAAGGCCGACGAAACGAATTCCTTGGACTGGCCGGGACCGATGTGGTTGGACGGGCGGGCAACCATGACGTCGAGCCGGTGGTGGGCGGCGTAGAGCAAGGCGGCGTGGTCGGCGGCGGCCTTGGCGACGCCGTAGATGTTGTCGGGACGGTAGGGCGCGTCTTCGGTCAACGGCCGGGGCGCGGGATGCGAGCCGTAGACCTCGGCAGACGTCACCACGAGCACGCGCGCGGCGGGCCGGTGTTGCCGGACGGCGTCGAGGACGTTCAAGGTGCCGATGGTGTTGACGTGGAAAACGCGTTGCGGTTGGGTCCAGCCCAAGGGGACGAACGCGATGCCGCCCAGATGCAGGATGGCGTCGGGCGCCACCTCGGCCAAAACGGACGCGATCGAATCGGGATCGCGGACGTCCAGCGGCAAATAGGTGGACGTTCCGCCGGCGGGACTGCCGACGTCGCTGCCGACGGCTTCGTGGCCGGCGGCGCGCAGGGCGGCCATGGCGTGACGACCCGCGAATCCATTGCAACCGGTGACGAGGACGTTCATATCAGAGGTCAGAGTTCAGACCGCAGAGGGAAGGTTGGGAGACTGGAAATGGAGTTGTTCATCCTGACCTCTGCCCTCCGACCTCTGTTCTCTCTTCTTAGGCCGTTACGGTTTTTCCCATCTGCCGATCCATGTCGGCGTCGACCATCATGGTGACGAGCTGTTCGAAGCTGACCTTGGGCTGCCAACCGAGCTGGGCCTTGGCCTTGGCGGGATTGCCGAGAAGCAGCTCGACTTCGGCCGGGCGGATGAATTCGGGATCGATGACGACGTAGTCTTCGTAGTTGAGGCCGACGTGGGAAAACGCGATTTCCAGGAACTTGCGGACGGAGTGGGTCTCGCCGGACGCGATGACGTAGTCGTCGGCGCGGTCCTGCTGGAGCATCATCCACATGGCGCGCACGTAGTCGCCGGCGAAGCCCCAGTCGCGCTTGGCGTCGAGATTGCCCATGCGCAGTTCCTTCTGGGTGCCGAGCTTGATGCGGGCGACCGCGTCGGTGATCTTGCGGGTGACGAACTCCTTGCCGCGGCGCGGGGATTCGTGGTTGAAGAGAATGCCCGAGACGGCGAACAGATTGTAGGATTCGCGGTAGTTGACCGTGATGAAGTGGCCGTAGGCCTTCGCCACGCCGTAGGGGCTGCGGGGATAGAAGGGGGTCTTTTCGGTCTGGGGGGTTTCGATGACCTTGCCGAACATCTCGGAGGACGACGCCTGGTAGAAATGGGCCTTGGGGCAGACCATGCGCATGGCTTCGAGGACCTTGGTGACGCCGAGGGCGGTGAACTCGCCCGTGAGGACCGGCTGGCTCCACGAGGTGGGCACGAAGGACATGGCCGCGAGATTGTAGATCTCGTCCGGCTGGACGTCGTCGAGCAGCTTGACGAGCGAGAACTGGTCGAGGAGATCCGCCTGGCGCAGGCTGATCTGGTCCTTGAAATGGCCGATGCGGTCGAAGGTTTCGGTGCTGGCGCGGCGCACCATGCCGGTGACCTGGTAGCCCTTGGACAGGAGCAGTTCCGCCAGATACGAGCCGTCCTGGCCCGTGATGCCCGTGATCAACGCTTTCTTCATGTAGGTTCTCCGCTAGGGGTCTTGGGTTCCGTCAAATTCCACGTCTCGCGCAGGTACTCGATCGCGCGGACGATGTGGGCCGTCTCGGTGTCCGGAGCCGGTTCCAACACGCGCACCATATCCGTTCGGGCGAATTCCGCCAAGGCCGGAAAATCGACCTTGCCGCGGGGCGGCATGAGGTGGTCCTGGCCCGGGGGTTCCACGTCGTGGACGTGCATGCCGGCGAGGAAGGGGGCCAGGCGGCGCAGCCAGCGGGAGGCGTTGATGAAGCCGAGGTTCTCGCGGATCTGGGCATGGCCGATGTCCCACCAGAGACGGATGCCGGAGCCGTGGAACCGCTTCATGAGCTTTTCTGCCTCCAGTTCGCTCGGGATGGCCTCCCAGGTCGGCAGGTTTTCCAGCGCGAGCCGCACGCCGGTTTCCGCCACGACGGGCAGCAGCTTTTCGAGGCTTTCGGACAGGTAGTCGATTTGCTTGGGCGCTTTTTTGTCGCGGACGATCTGGGCCTTGAGCTTCAGGTTTTCGTAGGGCTCGCCGAACTGCTCGCCGCGCGAGGCCATGCGCACGAGGTCGAACGAAAATTTCGGCATGTCCACGTTGCCGGAATGGCAGACGACGACCCGGGCGCCCACCTCGGCGGCGAACCGCAGGGTGCGGGAAATGTGGACGACGGCGTATTCGCGCTCGCGGCGGTCGGGAGAAGCGGGGGTGTAGAGTTCGGGATGGGGGCGGGGCGCGCCGATGGGCACGGGGCAGAAGTTGTGCACGCTGTCGATGCGGATGGCGCCGGAGGCCACCATGCCCTTGACGCCGGGAATCAGCTCGGCGCGCAGGTCGTAACCGAGCTCCGCGATGCCGAGGCCCAGGCCGAGGATCTCCTCGAGCATGGCCTCGCCCGACGCGTGCCGGCTCGCGTTCCAGCGGGTGCTGATGGACAGCGGGATCATTTCTCCGCCTGCGCCTGGATGGCGGTGATGGCCACGGTGTTGACGATGTCCACGACGGTGCAGCCGCGGGACAGGTCGTTGACCGGCTTGCGCAAGCCCTGGATGACGGGGCCGATGGCGACGGCGCCGGCGGACCGCTGCACGGCCTTGTAGGTGTTGTTGCCCGTGTTGAGGTCCGGGAAGATGAACACGGTGGCCCGGCCGGCGACCTTGGAGTCGGGCATCTTGGTCCGGGCGACGCCGGCGTCGATGGCCGCGTCGTATTGGATAGGGCCCTCGATGGGCAGATTGGGCGCCAGCGTCTGCGCGATGGCCGTGGCTTCGCGCACACGTTCGACGTCCGCTCCGCCGCCGGACCCGCCGGTGGAATAGGACAGCATCGCCACGCGCGGCTCCACCCCGAACGTCTGCGCCGTGCGCGCGGAGGTCACGGCGATCTCGGCGAGCTGCTGGGCCGTGGGGTTGGGGTTGATGGCGCAGTCGCC
>ERZ1645187.1043-NODE-1043-length-26157-cov-6.995862_pt1 | contig 26157 bp, 25 predicted proteins | sample MGYA00575352_ERZ1645187 | MGnify/ENA primary metagenome ERZ1645187 (study PRJEB40837, sample SAMN11349314) | freshwater sediment metagenome | isolation source: river sediment | host: Sediment | place: India: Wazaribad , New Delhi | collected 2017-02-21 ...
CCGGTGACCACGATGCGGCCTTCGCAGGCCAGCAGCAGCGCACAGGCGTGGCTGAAGTCGGCGTTGATCGCCTGCTGCAGCCTGTCGACTGCCGCGCATTCAAGCCTGACGGTACGCAGACCCGAGGCGATGAAGTCGTGGGGAGCGGTTGGCGGTGTCATGCAGCAGTTTCATTCAGCTGGAGGCGCGCAAATGGTATAGTGACAGCCCCCAAAAGTCATGGCCAAACGAGAGCGCGAGCGTTATGAGCGGACACATTAACAGCTGGATCGAACAGGTGCTGACTGAAGCGCTGGCGGCTGAGCGGGTGCTGGTAGGCGGTGATGGTCGCCACTTTGAGATTACTGTGGTCAGCGCCCATTTCGAGGGGCAGCGCCCGGTAAAGAAGCAGCAGCTGGTCTATGCCGCGCTGAACGAGAAAATTGCCGATGGCACCATCCATGCCGTCATGATGCAAACGCTGACCCCGGCCGAGTGGCAGGCGCAGCAATAAGCCACCATTAGTGTGGCTCCCAATACCTGACAAGGTTTCCTGATGGACAAACTGATAATCACCGGCGGCAAACCGCTGTCTGGCGAGATCTACATTTCCGGTTCCAAGAATTCGGCATTACCGATTCTGGCAGCAACACTGTTGTGTGATGAGCCTGTTGTGCTGGGCAACTTGCCGCACCTACATGACATCACCACCATGATCGAGTTGCTTGGCTGCATGGGTGTCCGTGTCGTCGTTGACGAGAAAATGCGGGTGGAAGTCGATGCGGGTGCCATTGAAAGCTTTACCGCGCCCTATGAGCTGGTCAAGACCATGCGCGCGTCGATCCTCGTGCTCGGGCCGATGCTGGGACGCTTTGGCCGTGCGCAAGTGTCATTCCCCGGTGGTTGCGCGATCGGTTCGCGCCCCGTAGACCTGCACTTGCGCGGCATGGAGGCACTGGGTGCCCACATTGAAGTGGAAGGCGGCTACATCAATGCCACCAGCAATGGCAGGCTCAAGGGTGCCAAGATCCTGTTGGAAACGGTGACGGTTGGTGGCACGGAAAACATCCTGATGGCTGCTGTGCTCGCTGAGGGGCAGACCATCATCGAGAATGCAGCAAGAGAGCCGGAAATTGTCGATCTGGCCAATTGCCTGATTGCAATGGGTGCAGACATCAAGGGGCATGGCACCGATACGATCATCGTCAATGGTGTCGAGAAGTTGCATGGCTGCTCCTATGATGTGATGGCAGATCGCATCGAAACTGGCACATACCTCGCTGCCGCAGCGGCAACGCGTGGCCATGTCAAACTCAAAAATATCCAAGCCGATTCGCTGGATGCGGTGATCGCCAAGTTACGTGAGGCGGGCGCCGACATCACCATCGGTGACAACTTCATCGAGCTGGACATGCACGGCAAGCGCCCGAAAGCGGTCAGCGTGCGCACGGCGCCTTATCCGGCATTCCCGACCGACATGCAGGCACAAATCACTGCAATGAATGCCGTGGCGGAAGGTACCGGCACCATTACGGAAACAATTTTCGAGAACCGGCTGATCCAGGCGCATGAGATGAACCGCATGGGAGCCCGGATTACCGTCGATGGTAACCATGCGGTTGTTACAGGGGTCGAACGTTTGAAGGGTGCTCCGGTCATGGCGACAGACCTGCGCGCGTCGGCGAGCCTGGTCATCGCTGGCCTCGTGGCAGAAGGGCAGACGGTTATCGACCGTATCTACCACATAGATCGCGGTTATGAGTGTATTGAAGAAAAACTGATGCAGCTCGGTGCAGACATTCGCCGGGTACCGGACTGAAGCCATGAGCGAGATGATCACGCTGGCGCTGACCAAGGGGCGCGTGCTCAAGGATACCTTGCCATTGCTGGCAGAAGTAGGTATTGAGCCGCTGGAAGATCCGGCAGATAGCCGCAAACTGATCTTCCCGACGACACATGCCCAAGTGCAGTTTGTCGTATTGCGTGGCTCTGATGTGCCGACCTATGTCCAGTTCGGTACCGCTGACCTGGGCGTGTCGGGCAAGGATGTCATCCTTGAGCACGGCGGCGAGGGCTTCTATGAATTACTGGATCTGCAGATTGCCCGTTGCCGGCTGATGACGGCAGGCATGCAGGGTGTGCCGCTCAGGCAAGGTCGCATCCGTGTTGCGACCAAGTTCGTCAATATCGCGCGGCGTTATTACGCGGAGCAGGGGCGCCAGGTGGATGTGGTGAAGCTCTACGGGGCGATGGAACTCGCACCGATCATGGGGTTGGCTGACGAGATCGTCGACATCGTCGACACGGGTAACACCTTGCGTGCCAATGGACTCGAAGCCCGTGAGGTGATTGCGCCGGTCACATCGCGCCTGATCGTGAACAAGGCCGCCATGAAAACTAAACATGCGTTGCTGCAGCCTCTGGTAGAGGCATTGGGTCTGGCAGTACAGAAGCGTATGGCGGGTTCATGATGAATATCCGCCGACTGTATGCCGGTGATGCCTCGTTTGCCAGCCAGCTGGATGCACTGCTGGCCTGGGAGGCTGTTTCCGACCGTCAGGTTGCCCAGGCTGTTGATGAAATACTTGCTGCTGTGCGCAAGCAAGGTGATGCAGCGCTGGTCGAGTACACCAACCGATTTGATCGCCGTCATGTCAGCACTGTGGCAGAATTGGAAATCCTTCACCCGCAGTTACAGCAATCCCTGGCTGCCATCGCCAAGGACCAGCGGGAAGCGCTGGAAGTGGCGGCTGCGCGCATTCGCGTTTTCCATGAACGGCAGTGTGTCGAATCCTGGCAGTACACCGAAGCGGATGGCACTGTTCTGGGCCAGCGTGTCACACCTCTGGACCGTGTTGGCATTTATGTTCCCGGTGGCAAGGCCTCCTATCCTTCATCCGTGTTGATGAATGCGCTGCCGGCCAAGGTGGCCGGTGTGCATGAGATCATCATGGTGGTGCCGGCTCCTGCTGGTGAACTCAATGACATGGTGCTCGCTGCTGCGGCCATTGCCGGTGTTGACCGCGTGTTCACGATTGGCGGTGCTCAAGCGGTCGCTGCACTGGCCTTCGGTACTGCAGCCGTGCCGAAAGTTGACAAGATTGTCGGGCCGGGCAACATCTACGTCGCGACGGCCAAGCGTGCCGTGTTCGGTCAGGTCGGCTTGGATATGATTGCGGGGCCTTCCGAAATCCTGGTGGTCTGTGATGGCAAGACCGATCCGGACTGGATTGCGATGGACCTTTTCTCGCAGGCCGAGCATGACGAACAGGCTCAGGCGATCCTCGTGTCGCCCGACAGCGCCTTCCTGGATGCCGTCCATGCCAGCTGCGAGCGCCTGCTGCCTACACTGGAGCGTGCTGCCATCGTTCGTGAGGCGATGGAAAACCGGGCGGCATTCATCCTGGTCGACGACCTTGAACAGGCCGCTGATGTGTGCAACCGCATTGCGCCGGAACATCTCGAATTGTCCATTGACGAGCCGGAACGCTTTGCCGGCAAAGTCCGTCATGCAGGGGCGATTTTCATGGGGCGCCACACGCCGGAAGCGCTTGGCGATTACTGTGCTGGCCCGAACCATGTCTTGCCGACATCCGGCACAGCGCGTTTTTCCTCGCCGCTCGGTGTATACGATTTCCAGAAACGCACATCGTTGGTCAACGTTTCTGCAACTGGTGCAACGACACTGGGTAAAGTGGCCTCGGTGCTGGCTCGCGGCGAATCGTTGACGGCTCATGCACGTTCTGCGGAATACCGCATCCGCTAGGGGAATCATGATGAGCAGGTTCTGGAGTCCGCTGGTCCACTCGCTGGTGCCCTATGTGCCCGGCGAACAACCAAAGCTGGCCAATCTCGTCAAGCTGAACACCAACGAAAATCCTTACGGCCCGTCTCCGGCAGCGATTGCGGCGATGCAGGCCGCATTGGGTGATGACTTGCGCCTGTATCCGGATCCCGATGCTGATGTGCTGAAACAGGCAATCGCGCGCTACTACGCGGTCGACAAGTCGATGGTGTTTGTCGGCAACGGTTCTGACGAGGTGTTGGCCCATGTTTTCCACGGCTTGCTGCAACATGGGCAGCCGATCCTGTTTCCTGATATCACCTACAGCTTCTATCCGGTGTATTGTGGCCTGTATGGCGTGAAGTACCGGCAGATCCCGCTGGATGACAGTTTTTCGATCAACTTGTCGGATTACGGTTGCCGGAATGGCGGCATCATTTTCCCGAATCCGAATGCGCCAACCGGGGTGTTGACACCTGTCGCACACATCGAAGCGCTATTGCAGGAAAATACCGGTTCCGTGGTTGTCATTGACGAGGCGTATATTGATTTCGGTGGCGAGACCGCCGTGCCGTTGACGCAACAGTACCCGAACCTGCTGGTGATCCAGACGCTGTCGAAGTCGCGTTCGCTGGCGGGTTTGCGCGTCGGGCTGGCCATCGGTCACCCTGAACTCATCGAAGCGCTGGACCGGATCAAGAACAGCTTCAATTCCTACCCGCTAGGCCGCATGGCGATAGCCGGTGCTGCTGCGGCTTTCGACGATGTCGATTACTTCCGCCACACCACGTCCGCTGTGATCAACAGCCGGGTTACGTTGTGCAACGAACTGGCAGCATTGGGATTCGATGTGTTGCCGTCGGCTGCCAATTTTGTCTTTGCGCGGCATCCAGGACATGACGGTTCGACACTTACCCAGGCCTTGCGCGAACGGTCGGTGATCGTGCGCCACTTCAAGGCACCACGTATCGACCAGTTCCTGCGGATTACGGTGGGCTCACCGGAACAGAATGCGGCGCTGGTATCGGCGCTGCGGGCGATTCTGCAGCGCTAGGTTTGCGTTGCCAGAACGCAAAGGCCTGGTGCTGCCAGATAACGGCGTAGTGTTGTTGCAGGAATGGTTTCAGTCCGGGGATTTCCGTAATCGTGCCCGGCCCTGACGGGCGGGTGAAATCGGTCATCACGAGAAACAGTGCTGGCGGCTTGGTCGCCAGGCGCTGCAGGAAGTCCTGTTGCGCGTGTTGCACATAAGGCTGTTCCGTGTGGTGCAGGAACATGAAACTGCCAAGATACGGTGTCGCCAGTACTGCCTCGGCCTGCAGCAGGTAAAGCGTCGCCGGCCCGCCTTGCTCGATGATCTGGATTTTTTCTCCCGGCGGCAGGTTTTGCCGGATGAATTGCGCAACTTCCCCATCAAATTTCTGGTCGACACCAATGTCTGGCCAGCGCCTGATCTGGTCGCGGTAGCCGATCCAGGGGGCGTATTGGCTACCCAGTGCATAGATGAAGTAGCACAGTAGCGCACATGACAGCAGCTGGTTGCCCCAGCCTTGCCGGCGAAGCGGTGCCAGCAGGAGCGAAGTGCCCAATACGCTGAAGAAGGAATACGGGATCCAGTGGTAGTCCCAGAATTTGCCGGCAATGAGCGGGTACAGGTTGAAACACACTGCCAGTCCGGCAATGGCGAGGATCAGCGGTCGTTGTGTGGAAGGATTGTCGCTGTTGAACCACGCATGCAGCAGGCCAATGGCAACAGAATACGGCCAGATCCACAGGAAATAGCGCCACCAGAACACAGTGCTCTGCCAGCGTTCGGTCGGAGTGGTGATCTGGTGGGCGCCATTGAACGACTGGTAGAGCGGCAGGTAGTGCAACGTCATGTCGATGAAGGCAGCCAGTCCGCCACGCCACCACAGCCAGAGCAGTCCCGCTGCAAAAACAGCAGTGCCGCCGATCCCACAGCAGCCAATGATTTGCCAGGCGGATCTTCCTTCCTTCGACTGCGAATAGAGCAAGCCCAGCACGACAGGCAGGCCGATGATGGCATGTGGTTTTATCGAGACAACGGCACCGAAACAGGCGCCTATCAATAGCGCGCGTGTATTGCTGCGCCATGGCGACTGTAGCGAAATCAGCAGCGACAGAGTTATCGGTAATACCAGTACATAATCGCGCTGCAGGGAATTGGCCGGGCCGTAGTGCAGGTACATCAGGCCGGTGCTGAGTGTGCCAACCCACGCAAGCCAGTGGTCAAAACGGTTGAGTATGCGCCAGGTGACCAGCAGCAGGGCCGCCAGATAGAGCAGGTCTGCCTGGCGGAAACCGCTGGAGGTATAGCCGAACAGCTGGCCTATCGCACTATGGAAAAGCACTGTGCCGAACCAGCTCGTTTCCAGCACATCACGATATGGCGCAAACCCGTGTTCATTGACCAGGTAGGCCATGTAATGCAGGAAATGCCCTTCGCGCATCATGGGCCATTGCAGCGACAGGTAGGCATACAAGCACAGCAGCCCTGCCAATGCTGCAACCACAATTGCCAGAAGCGCCCGCATGGCCAACGGGCGGGGAATAGGGGTCAAGGGCTCGTTCATGGCGCCGACTCTAGCAGCAGCCATTGCAGGGGGAAAGCGCACTGGCGACTGCTGTCGAGGCGGCCGTCAGTGCGGCTGCTATCAATAGCCTTCCAGGGTGGCGAAACGGTTGTAGTGGAAGCGCGCGCTGCCGAGCAGGGCGGCCGACACTCGCGCACGTTTCAGGAACAGGCCGATATCCAGTTCATCGGTCACACCGATACCGCCATGCATTTGCGTGGCTTCGTTGCTGACCAGTTCATAGGTGTCGCTAATCTTGGCCTTGGCAGCGCTGATCAGCTGTGGCGCATTGGCGGCATCCTTTTCCAGGGCGTCCAATGCCAGCATCAGGATCGACTTGCACATCTCGATTTCAGTATACATGTGAGCAGCACGGTGTTGCAGCGCCTGGAACGTGCCAATCAATACGCCGAACTGCTTGCGCTCCTTCAGGTATTGCACGGTGCGCTCGAAGATCTCCTGCATGCCGCCGAACATTTCTGCGGCAAGGCAGGCGCGGCCGCGATCCAGTGCCTTGTCCAGCGCAGCAAAGCCATTGTGCAGCTCCCCGAGTAGGCGGGAGGCCGGGATACAGGCATTCTCCAATACAAGATGTACATAGCTGCGTGAATCGACCAGCGAGACAGGGTAAATGCGGACACCCGGGGTGCTCGCATCCAGCAGGAACAGGCTGATGCCCTGCTGTTCGCCGGGCTGGCCGGCCGTGCGTGCGGCAACCACGAACAGGTCGGCGCCAGTGCCATCAATCACGCGTGTCTTGCTGCCATTGAGGATGAAGGTGCTTCCTTCCGCTATTGCCGCGCAGGCAATGCCGGACGGGTCATGGTGGAAGCCTTCATCCACCGCCAGGGCGAGTCGTTTCTCGCCGCTGACGACTTGTGGCAACAGGGTGGTCTTCTGTTCTTCAGATCCGGCGAAGAGAACAGTTGAGCCGGCGAGTACCACGGATGACAACAACGGCGAAGCCACCAGCGAGCGGCCGAATTCCTCGAAACAGCCGGCGAGTCCCATGCAGCCGAAATCGAAACCGCCACAGCTTTCCGGGTAGATCATGCCGGACCAGCCCAGTTCGATCATGGCATTCCATACGTCGGCAGAAAAGCCGTCAGCTGGCTTGCTGTCACGCAGGCTGCGGAAAGCCTCGATCGGCGACTGGCTTTGGGCAAAGTCGCGCGCGGTGTCTTTCAGTGAGCGTTGTTCTTCGTTAAATGCGAGAGCCATGTGATGCTTACCTCAGCTCAACACGCCGGGCAGGCCCAGCGCACGTTTGGCGATGATATTCAGCTGGATTTCCGACGTGCCACCCGCGATGGTGTGGGTCTTGGCACCCATCCATTCCAGGGTGGTGTTCAGCTCGACTTCGCTGAAATGGCTGTGGTCGCGCCAGCCAAGACCCTGCTCGCCCATGATTTTCAGCAGCAATTCATACTTGCGCTTTTCTTCTTCAGTACCGCAGTACTTGAAGATCAGTGCAGTGTTCATGTTGCCGGCACCATTGGTGAACTCGTCGATCATGCGCTGTTGCGTCACGTCGAAAGCGAGTTTTTGCACATCGTGGCGGGCAATGGCATCGCGCAGCACCGGGTCACTGATGCGGCCTGCGCTATCCTTGCCGAGGTAATGCGCTGCGGCTTCGCGCGGCTCGACATTGCTGCCGGTCTCGTTGCCGAGGTCGGACATCATGTTGCGCTCAAACTCCAGCACACGCTTGGCGACCGTCCAGCCTTCGTTGATCTTGCCGAGTGCGTTTTTCTTCGGCACACGGACATTATCGAAAAATGTTTGGCAGAAATGGCGCTCGCCGGTAATCAGTTCGATCGGCTTGGCCTCGACGCCGGGTGACGCCATATCGAACAGCAGAAAGGTAATGCCATCGCGCTTGGGAGCGTCGGGATTGGTGCGTACCAGACAGTAGATCCAGTCGGACTCATCGGCATAGGAAGTCCAGATCTTGGAACCGTTGATGATGAAATCGTCACCATCTTCCACGGCGCGTGTTTGCAGGCCGGCCAGGTCGGAGCCGGCGCCCGGCTCGGAGTAACCCTGGCACCAGCGGATTTCACCGCGGGCGATTTTCGGAAGGTGTTCGCGTTTCTGTTCCTCGGTGCCGAACTCGAGTATCGCCGGACCGGCCATCCAGATGCCGAGGTTTACCTGCGGCGGCCTGCAACCGAGTTTGCGCATCTCCGACTTGAAGATCCGAGTCTGTTCCGCATCAAAACCTGCGCCGCCATACTCCACTGGCCAGTCAGGTACGCAATAGCCTTTATCGACGCAGCGCTCGAACCACAGCTTGGCATCGGCGCTCGGGAATTTGATGTGGCGACCGCCCCACACCTGCTCTTCCTGCTTGGCAGGCGTCCGCATGGAGACGGGACAGTTGGCTTCCAGCCACGCGCGAATTTCCTGACGAAAGGCTTTGTAATCCACGAAAGGACTCCCTCGGCAAAGAATGGAAAATTGTATTCTTATCTATGTGGGCATGTATGCCGCAAAAATCTAGAAAACCCCACCTAGGCTGCAGGGATTCTACTGGCGGTAACCTGCCATGGCGAAGTGGCAATTACCTATGGCGGTCGCTCGCTGGCTTGCTAACAAAAAAAGCCACTGGAGTCAGCGGCTTTTGATGGGGGACGAGGCTCAATTGTGGCTGGATGCCTGTCCTTCCTCCAGCTTGTGGATTTCATCCTTGACCTCGGCGATTTCTTTCTTGATCGACTCGATCTCCGCCTTGGTCTTGTGTCTGACCACCTTGCCCTTCTTCAGTGCTGCCGCCTTGAGTTCGGCGAAGGATTTTTCCAGGCATTCCCGGTAGAAACTGGGATCCGGCATGATGTCCCTGTCACCGAGGATGGTGATCGTCACGGTGCCACAGTAGCTGAACACCAGGTGGAACAAGCCGACACCGGGCGTCAGCAGGCCTATGCCGTGGTATTGCACCAGTTTGGCACCAGAGCAATACAGCGGGAACGGTGGGCCTGGCACGTTGGAAATCGTGGTGCTGATCGCCAGCGGCAGGTGCTCGGTCAGCTTGTTGTCGATATAGAAGTTGACCAGACTCTTGGTGAGGCGGGGCGAGAATACGCCGGCGACCTTGAGGGTGTCGACCAGCGGGGTCTGCTCGCCGAATTCCTTCGCCTCGTCAGTGCTCTTGTGGATGGCGTGCAGGCGCTCGATCGGGTCGGCGACATCGGTGTGGATGCTGGCAAACATCGAGCCCAGCTGGTTGTTCTCGCCGGTTTCACCGCGGCGGGTGCGCATGTTGAGCGGGATGGCGGCACTGAGCGACTGCAGCGGCAATTCACCGTGGTGGTCGAGGTAGTGGCGAATGCCGCCGGCGATGACGCACATGGCCACGTCATTGACCTTGGAATCAGTGGCGTTCTTGATGGCCTTGAGTTCCTCGAGGTCGAACATCGCGGCTTCAAACACGCGATACGGCCCCACCGGCTGGTTGAAACGGGTCTTTGGTGCACGAACATCGGGCATCGGGATGCGGCCGCGCGCCACGTCGATCAGGTTCTTGCTGACATCGAAACCGGTGCGGTAGATGCCGCGCACCAGGTCGACACTATTGCGCACGGTGTTGATGGTGCCGCGCGTCAGCATGTTGAGGGCACTGGGCTGGTGTTCACCCAGGTAGGATTCCTCGGCTTCTTCCCAGGAAGCCTGGTTCGGCTCAAGGTCGTGCAGGGCGCTCATGAAAGACGCGCCGCCGGCACCGTCCACCAGCGAGTGGTGCATCTTGGTGTAGACGGCAAAGCAGTTCTTCGGCAGGTGCGGGATGTTGTCGAGGCCTTCGATGATGTAGGCCTCCCACAGTGGGCGTGACATGTCCAGCGGGCGGGCGTGGATGCGGGCAATGAGGATGCACAGCTGGCGCCAGTCGCCCGGCTTTGGCAGTGCGATATGGCGCAAGTGGAATTCCACGTCGAAGTTGTCGTCCTTGATCCAGTAGGGACGGTCATAGCCGCCCGGTACTTGCACGAGACGGGTGCGGAACAGCGGCAGCTTCTTCAGCTTGCGTTCGAAACTGGCAATCACTTCCTTGAAACGCACCCTGCCGTCCGGGGCAGTTGACTGGTCGTAGATACCCAAGCCGCCGATGTGTTGCGGGGTGTTGGGGTGTTCGAGGTTGATGAATGCTGAATCGAGAACGCCTAACTGCTTCATTGGTTGTATCCGTCTGTCCGTGAAAACGAAAAGGTATTATCAGATAAATGTCGTAGATTGGCCAGCGCCTTTCGCTGGCGCTTACAATCCGGGTGACCCCATTCTAGATGAAGTCGCATGAAGCGTTCGTTACGAGCTTTGCTGTGGTGGCCGGCTGGCCTGTTGGCCGCGGTGCTGCTGCTGGAAGGAGCCCTGCAGCTGGCGGCGCTGGTGGCCAAGGACCAGGTCAGGCAGGTGCAGGCCCGCTGGCTTACCAGCCACACCCGCATCCTCGCCATGGGCGACTCCAATACCTACGGCTTTTATCTGGAGGCCGGGGAGGCCTGGCCTGCCCAGCTCGAGCGCCAGTGGAACAGCGTCCATGCCGACAGTCCGGTAGAAGTGCTGAACCTGGGCTATCCCGGCACCAATTCCTTCCGGGTGCGGGAATCGCTGCCCGGGCTGCTGGACACACTGTCACCTGATGTCGTGTTGCTGATGGTGGGCTTCAATGACTTCTGGACGCCGGTGGAACAGGTGGCCGCCCGCGGCAAGGCCGGGAGCCTGGCCGGCTGGGTCAGGGAACACAGTCGTTTGTACCGTCTCTACCGCATCTGGTCGCGCAGCCGCGTGCAGCAGGCAGACCTCGCCTTTGGCGCCTCTCGCGATCCGCTGGCGCCGGTCGATGTGGCCAATCCGGCACAACACCAGGTGAGCATTGGCGAGGAGGCCTTTTACTTGGGCACTAAGCAGGGCGAACCTGCGCGCAACCGCAACGCGCTGGCTGATAACCTCGCTGCCATGGTGACGATGGCCCAGGCTCGCGATGCAAAAGTGCTGTTGTTCACCTATCCGTCCAACTGGGGTTTCTATCCCGGCGCTAACAAGTGGCTTAAAGTGGCTGCGCAACAGAATGCCGTGCCGCTGGTGGATGTCACGCCATTATTCATTGCGCGTTGCAGTGATGGTCCGCCTTCCTGTCCGGCGCTGCTGTTCCATGACGGGCATGCGACGGCCGAGGGTAACCGCCTGGTGGCGGAAGCGGCAGGCAACGCCCTGCAGTTCCTGGTGTTGCGCAAGGATTAGCGCTTCCCGCCCCTTAATTTGTCCTGCAGCAGTGCCTCCTGCACCAGTTCACGCAACAGTGCTTCAACGCGCGGCATTGCCGCACGCACGACGTCTTCAACCAGCCTTTCCCGTTCGTTTGGTGATGCGGTGGTGTCGCGCTGGCGTGAGGCGGCCACTTTTGCCGCTGCCTGGCGGATGGCATCGAGCGGGTCTGCGGTCAATGCTGCGGTGGGTTCTGGCGGGGGCGCAGCTGGCGCCGTGTCGGCAGCGATGGTCGACAGCACAGGGATTTGGCTGGCCGAATCTTCTGCTGCCTGTAGTGTAGGTATCACAGCGTCGATGCCGTGTTCTTCCGGCAGCAAAAGCGGGATCTTGCCGGCTTTCACCAGCAATTCGAGGTCGTCGCTGCCATTGGCGTCCTCGCCGAGCAAGCTGCGGATCGATTCCAGTTCGCCGAGCAACGCGGCACGGCGGTCTTGTTGCCGGATGCTCATGCGCGTTTGCCCATGTCGACAGTATCCAGTTCATAACCGCGTTCGCGGTAGAAACGATAGCGCTCACGGCTTTGCGCAAGCTGTTGCGAGTCTTGCGTGACAATTTCTGCCACGCGCTCGAAACGACTGAAGAAACCGGGAATGCTGTTGCCGAGGTTGATCAGCAGGTCGTGGTGCTGCGGGCTGTCTTCGCCCCAGCCGATGTGCACTGGCGTCAGCTTGCCGGCAGGCAAGAGTTCGTGCGGCACAAAGCTGTCGGCGCGGAAATCCCACAGCAGGCGGTCGAGTTGCTGGGCCACGGAGTGGCTCGCCGTGTTGACCAGTAATCGGTTGCCGAGCCTGCTGGCCTTTTCGGCCAGCTGGCAGGCAAATATCAGCCGTTTCGCTTCGTCGGCATGTGGCAGCAGGTAGAAACTGACCCTTGTCATCGCCAGTGCTTCAGCTGTGCGCGTAGGATTGCAGGAAACGCACGAGCAGTGGGACGGGGCGGCCCGTGGCGCCCTTGTTGGCACCGCTGTTCCAGGCGGTGCCGGCGATGTCGAGGTGTGCCCACGGGTATTTTTCAGCAAAGCGCGCCAGGAAGCAGGCGGCTGTCACCGAACCGGCATTGCGGCCGCCGACGTTGGCAATGTCGGCATACGGGCTTTTCAGCTGCTGCTGGTATTCCTCCCACAACGGCATGCGCCAGGCTTTGTCTTCTGCCTGCAGGCCGGCATCGAACAGTTGCTCACCCAGTTCGTCGCGGTTGCTGTACAGGCCGGAAGCGTGGTTACCCAGCGCGATGACACAGGCGCCGGTCAATGTGGCGATGTCGATCACGGCGGCCGGTTCGTAGCGTTCGGCATAAGTGAGCGCATCGCACAGCACCAGGCGGCCTTCAGCGTCGGTGTTGATCACCTCGATCGTCTTGCCGCTCATGCTGGTGACGATGTCGCCGGGCTTGGTGGCGCGACCGTTCGGCATGTTCTCCGCACAGGCGAGCATGCCGATCACATTCAGCGGCAATTGCAGGTCGACTATCGCCTGCATGACACCGAGTACACTGGCAGCGCCGCACATGTCGAATTTCATTTCTTCCATGCCGGCGCCGGGCTTGATGCAGATACCACCGGTATCGAACGTGATGCCCTTGCCGACCAGTACGACCGGCTTGGCATTTTTGGCGCCGCCCTTGTAATCGAGGATCACGAGTTTTGCCGGCTCGTCACTGCCGGCTGAGACGGACAGCAAGGAACCCATCTTCAGTTCGCGCATCTGTTTTTCTTCCAGCACTTTTACCGACAGGTTTTTCTTCCCGCGGGCCAGTTGCTGTGCCTGCGAGGCAAGGTAGGTCGGAGTGCAAACATTGCCGGGCAGGTTGCCGAGTTCGCGGGCCAGTGCCATGCCGCCTGCGACGGCGCGTCCGCTGGCCAGGCCGTGGTCAATGGCTTTCTGCTGTTTCTTGTCACTGGTGTGCCAGGTCAGCTTCTGCAGGGCCGCCGGTTTCTTGTCTTTTTTCAGGGTGTCGAAACGGTAGCAACTGTTGGCCAGCTGGCGCGCAGCGAGCTCGGCGCACCAGGCGTGGTCGCGCCCCTGCACGCCGATCTCGTCGACCAGCAGCGCGGCATCTTTCGCTTTCACCTTGTGCAGGTGGTCGGCGATGGTGTTGAGCAGGCTGAGGTACTGCGTGCGGGTCAGGGGCTTGCCATCGCCGGCACCGACCAGCAGCAGCCGCTCGGCGGCAATGTTGCCGGCATGTGGCAGCAACAAGCTGTCGCCGGGCTTGCCGGCGATGTCACCGCGTTTCTGCAGGGTTGTGACCAGTTTGCCGAGCTCGCCGGCGGCATGGGCAGACATCTTCTTGCCGCTGAAAACGGGGAGCACCAGGCAGGCGGTCCGGCAGGTGAGGGCATTAATGGTTTGGCTGCTGATCGTCAGCATAGGGTCTCCACGGTGGTGGCGGGTTCAGGGGTCAGGCAAAGGCTGGTATAGTCTACGCCCTGCCCGATAGCCTTCAACCGTTGACTGCCTGCCGCGATGCCTTTCCTTGCCCATCCCATTCTCTCCCGGTATCTGGCGCGCGAAATCCTGCAGACCACACTGGCGGTGACCCTGGTGCTGTTGCTGATTTTCCTCTCCGGGCGTTTTGCCAAATACCTGGTCGATGCCGCCACCGGCAAGATCTCTGCCGATATCATCCTGGCCCTGTTGTTCTACCGTGCCCCGAATATCCTCGAACGCATCCTGCCGCTGGGCCTGTTCCTCGGTATCCTGCTGGTTTACGGGCGCCTGTATGTCGAGAACGAGATCACCGCCTTGCAGGTGGCAGGCATCAGCGCGCCACAACTGTTCCGTGCCAGCGGGCTGGCCATTGTGCCGGTGGCGATCCTAACCGCGCTGCTGACCTTCTATGTCAGCCCTGCCGGCTTCCAGCGCGTCGAACAGATGCTCAATCGCGAGAAGAAGCGCAGCGAGCTGGAACTGGTCGAGGCCGGCAAGTTCCTGCAGCTGCGCTCCGGGGGCGGCGCCATCTACACCGGCGATATCGGCGAAGGACGCCGGATGATGAACGATGTGTTTGTCGCGCGCCAGCACATGGACGGCCAGTGGACGATCCTGCGTGCGGAAAGCGGCTTCCAGAGCTATGACGAGCAACATGACCAGCGTTACCTGACGCTGTCGCATGGCACCCGCTACAAGCTGGTGCCTGGGCAGGCCACCAGCGAGCGCATGGCATTCGACAGCCTGCAGCAGCGAGTCATGCCGTCAGAGACCTTTGACCCGCGCAAGCTGAAGGAAGATACCCTCTCCACCGCGTTCCTGTGGGCGGAAGCCCATAAGAACAATTATATGGCGACCTTGCAGTGGCGGGTCTCGCTGGTCGTGCTGGTACCGCTGGTGGCGATGCTGGCGGTAGCCATGAGCCGCACAACGCCGCGGCAGGGCCGCTATATCAAGCTGCTGCCCGCCATGCTGCTCTACTTCGCCTACATGACCGCGCTGGATGTCTTGCGCCACAAGATCGGTGGCAGTGAATGGCCGGTCATGCCGGGCATGCTGGTAGCCCATGCCCTGTTCCTCGGTGTGGCACTGCTGTTCCTCTATGGCGACCGCCTTGCCAGTTGGAGGCGCAGCCGATGAAGACGCTTAATCGCCATGTGGCCGTCCATGTGTTGTCGGCAGTGTTGCTGGTGCTGGCAGTGTTGCTGGGGTTGTTTGCTGTGGCGCTGTTTGCCGATGAGCTCGGTGATGCGCCGGACAATTTCAGCATGGCCAGCCTGCTGGCCTACATTGCCTTGCAGCTGCCGGGGCTGCTGGTCGCCAATACCGGCTTTGCCATGCTGATCGGTTGCCTGCTCGGGTTGGGTGTGCTGGCCAGCCAGAGCGAGCTGACCGTCATGCGGGCCAGTGGCGTGCCGGTGTTGCGCATTGTATGGCAGGTCTTGCGTCCGATGCTGTTGCTGATACTGGTGACGTCCTTGCTGGGTGAGTATCTCGTGCCGCGTATCGAACGTTATGCCAGCCGCCTGCGTGTCGAGACGGCAGAAGTCGAACAGCCCTTCAGCCTTATCGATCGTGACCAGGGCATGTGGATGCGGCAGGGTAATGATTTCCTGCACTTCAACCATGTCACCCCGCAGGGCGAGATTTTCGGCTTTGCGCGACTCGCTTTTGATGGCCAGCGCCAGCTGCAGTATGCCCAGTACGCTTCACGTGCCGAACACAAGCCGGGAGATAAGCCGGGTTGGGTGTTGCAGAATGTGAGGATCACCCGCTTCCGTGCCGACGCGGTGACAACAGAAGCGACACCGGACGAATTGTTCTGGTCCAGCGAGCTGGATCCCGGCTTGCTCAATGTTGTCGTGGCCGAGCCTGAGAGCATGAGCCTGCGCGAGTTGCACTATTACATGGGTTACCTGGAGCAGCAGGGTCAGGACAGCAGCAACTTCGAGCTGGTGTTCTGGCAGAAGGCCCTGCAACCGCTGGCGATGGTCGGCCTGGTGCTGGTGGCAATCTCGTTCATTTTCGGCCCGTTGCGCGACACGACGATGGGCTACCGGCTGTTCACGGGTGTAATGGTAGGTATTGTGTTCCGATTCAGCCAGGACCTGCTAGGCCCGACCAGCCTGGTCTACGGCTTCCAACCCTTGCTGGCCGTGCTGGCGCCGATAGCGGCCTGCTGGCTGGTGGGCTTTTTGTTGCTGGTGCGCACTCGTTAAGTGCGACGTTACTGGCGTTTCTCGTGCACGGTCACACGGGTGCCTGACAGCTTGTCATGCCAGGTGCAGTGGCCCGGTAGCAGGCACCACAAGAATCCCAGCCCGACACAGCCCATCGAAATCACCCCCGCCAGCAGCCGGACAAGGCAGTGTTTCAGCGTCAGGGGCGAGCCATCGGCAGTCTCCAGCTGCAGGCGCCAGGCCTGCATCCCCAGGGTCTGCCGGTTGCGCAGCCAGAAGGTGCAGTAGAAGCCGGTGATCACAGCCAGCATGCCGGCAAACACCAGCGGGTTGCCACCCGCTGTGGGGGATTGCTCCACATGGCTGCTGCCCAACAGCAGGTTCTCCAGGCCAAGAGCGGCGTAGCCGAACAACATCAGCAGGCCGAACAACAGGAAACTGTCGTAGACGAGGGCGGCGAGACGGCGCCAGAGCGGGGCATTGGGCAGCATGGGATATCCGGGGAGGTGTCCGTTTGGCTGGCGGCAGTATAATGATCGATCGCCTTCCGAGCAGCAGGCCATGAAAACGATCCAGATCCGCGGTGCCCGCACCCATAACCTGAAAAACATCAATCTCGACATCCCGCGTGACAAGCTGGTGGTGTTCACTGGCCTGTCCGGTTCCGGCAAGTCGTCCCTGGCGTTCGATACCCTGTATGCCGAGGGCCAGCGCCGCTACGTCGAGTCATTGTCTACCTACGCCAGGCAATTCCTGTCGATGATGGAAAAGCCCGATGTGGACCATATCGAGGGCCTGTCGCCGGCCATCTCGATCGAGCAGAAATCGACCTCGCACAACCCGCGCTCGACGGTTGGCACCATCACCGAGATCTACGATTACCTGCGCCTGCTCTTTGCACGTGCGGGCGAGCCGCGCTGCCCGGACCATGGCAAGCCGCTGGCTGCGCAGACCGTGAGCCAGATGGTCGACACCGTGCTGGCGATGCCGGTGAACACGAAGTTGATGCTGCTCGCGCCGGTCATCCGCGACCGCAAGGGCGAGCACGCGCACGTGCTCGACAAACTGAAGAGCCAGGGCTTTGTGCGTGCGCGCATCGACGGGCTTGTCTGTGACTTGGATGAGGCGCCGAAACTGGCCAAGAACAGCAAGCACACAATCGAAGTTGTCGTTGATCGCTTCAGCGTGCGACCTGATATCCAGTTGCGGCTCGCCGAATCGTTTGAAACCGCGCTGAAGTTGTCCGAGGGCCTGGCGGTGGTGGCGCACCTCGATGATGCGAAGCAGCCGGAGCAGCTGTTCTCTGCCAAGTTTGCCTGCCCGGTATGCGACTACAGCATCAACGAACTCGAACCGCGCATGTTCTCGTTCAACAACCCGGCCGGTGCTTGTCCGGGCTGCGATGGCCTGGGCGTGAAACAGTATTTCGATCCGGACCGCATCGTGCAGTTTCCGGAAGCTTCGATCAGTGAAGGTGCGATCCGCGGCTGGGACCGCCGGAATTTCTATTACTACCAGATGCTGGCTTCGCTGGCTGACCACTACGGCTTTGATGTCGATACGCCCTGGCAGAAACTGAAGAAGGCCTACCGCGAAGTACTGCTGTATGGTTCCGGCGACGACGACATCCTGTTCCAGTACACGAACGATCGCGGCGACATCTACCAGCGCCAGCATCCGTTCGAGGGCATCGTCAACAACATGGAGCGCCGCTACCGGGAGACGGAATCGAACAGCGTGCGCGAGGAGCTCGCCAAGTACATCAGCAACCAGCCTTGCCCGGATTGTGGCGGCACGCGTTTGCGGCGCGAGTCGCGCCATGTGTATGTCGATAACCGCACACTGGCCGAGTTGACGGAATTGCCTGTCGGCGAAGGTTTCCGCTATTTTTCCTCGCTCAGCCTGCCGGGCAGGCAGGGGCAGATCGCCGAGAAAATACTCAAGGAAATCCAGGAGCGCCTGCGTTTTCTCGTCGATGTTGGTCTGAACTACCTGACACTGAATCGCAGCGCTGAAACCCTGTCCGGTGGCGAGGCGCAGCGCATCCGCCTGGCGTCGCAGATTGGCGCCGGCCTGGTTGGCGTCATGTACATCCTTGATGAACCCTCCATCGGGCTGCACCAGCGCGACAACGAGCGACTGTTGTCTACACTCACGCGCTTGCGCGACCTCGGCAACACGGTGATTGTCGTCGAGCACGACGAGGATGCCATCAGGGCTGCCGACTTTATCGTCGATATCGGCCCCGGCGCCGGTGTGCACGGCGGCCAGATCGTGGCGAGCGGGCAATTGCCTGATATCGTCAATAACCCGCAGTCACTGACCGGGGATTACCTGTCTGGCAAGAAAGGTATCGCTGTCCCGAAAAAACGCCTGCTGCTGAACCCGGCCAGAATGCTCGTGCTGGAAGGGGCGAGTGGCAACAACCTGCAGGACGTGACACTGGAAATTCCGCTCGGCCTGTTTACCTGCGTCACCGGCGTGTCAGGTTCGGGCAAGTCGACGCTGGTCAACCATACGCTGTTCCCGATCCTCGCAGAAAGGCTGAACGGCGCATCGACACTGAAGCCCGAGCCGTTCGCGGATATTCGCGGTCTGGAACACATCGACAAGTGCATCGATATCGACCAGAGCCCGATTGGCCGCACGCCGCGCTCGAATCCCGCCACCTACACCGGCATGTTCACCGCCATCCGCGACCTGTTTGCCGGCACCCAGGAGGCGCGTTCGCGCGGTTACCAGCCGGGCCGCTTCAGTTTCAACGTCAAGGGCGGGCGCTGCGAGGCATGTGAAGGCGACGGGGTGACGAAAGTCGAAATGCACTTCCTGCCGGACGTCTACGTGCCGTGCGATGTGTGTCACGGCAAGCGCTACAACCGCGAGACGCTGGAGGTGCTCTACAAGGGCAAGAATATCTGCGACGTGCTCGAGATGACGGTCGAGGAGGCGTTCGAATTCTTCCGGCCCGTGCCGGCGATCGCCAACAAATTGCAGACCCTGCTGGATGTCGGCCTCTCCTATATCCGCCTCGGGCAGAACGCCACCACCCTGTCCGGCGGCGAGGCACAGCGCGTCAAGCTGGCCAAGGAGCTCTCGAAGCGGAGCACCGGCCAGACCATCTATATCCTGGACGAGCCTACCACCGGCCTGCATTTCCACGATATTGCCCAGTTGTTGACTGTGCTGATGCGCCTGCGCGACCAGGGCAACACCGTGGTTGTCATCGAGCACAACCTGGATGTCATCAAGACGGCCGACTGGATTGTCGATCTCGGGCCGGAAGGGGGCTCGGGCGGCGGCCGTATCCTCGCTACCGGCACGCCGGAAGACGTCGCGCGTGAGCCGCACTCACACACCGGCCGCTTCCTGAAGCCCCTGTTATAATGGCTCCCTTGTCCTGTTCCGTGAGAAAGCCATGACCGAGCGCAAGGCCAGCATCCAGCGCGACACGCTGGAAACCCAGATCAGCGTCGCCATCAACCTCGATGGCAGCGGCTGCAGCCGTTTCGACACGCCAGTCCCGTTCCTCGACCACATGCTGGACCAGATTGCCCGCCATGGCCTGATTGATATCGACATCACGGCGAAAGGGGATATGGAGATTGATGCCCACCACACGGTGGAGGATATCGGCATTACCCTTGGCCAGGCGTTTGACAAGGCCGTGGGCGACAAGAAAGGTATCCGTCGCTATGGCCATGCCTATGTGCCACTGGATGAAGCCTTGTCGCGCGTGGTTATCGATTTTTCCGGCCGCCCGGGCCTGGAGATGCATGTCGACTTCGTGCGTGGCCGTGTCGGTGATTTCGATGTTGACCTCTTTTACGAGTTCTTCCAGGGCTTCGTCAATCACGCAAAGGTGACGCTGCATATCGATAACTTGCGCGGCCGCAATGCGCACCACCAGGCTGAAACCGTGTTCAAGGCTTTTGGTCGTGCGCTGCGCATGGCGCTGGAGCCGGATCCGCGCATGGCCGGCCAGATGCCGTCTACCAAAGGCACGCTGTGACCGCCTGATGAGTACGGTTGCAGTCATTGATTACGGTATGGGCAACCTGCATTCGGTGGCGAAAGCCCTCGAGCATGTCGCCCCTGGCGCCAGCGTAGTGGTTACCAGTGACCCGGCGATCATTCATGCGGCAGACCGTGTGGTGTTCCCCGGCGTCGGCGCCATCCGCGATTGCATGGCCGAAATCCGCCGCCTGGGTGTGGATGTGCTGGTGCGCGAGGCAGTGCGGCAAAAACCCGTGCTCGCTATCTGTGTGGGCATGCAGGCACTGATGACGCACAGCGAGGAAAATGACGGCGTCGATTGCATCAACCTGTTGCCCGGCCAGGTCCGGTATTTTGGCCGCGACTTGCGGGATGCTGCTGGCGAACGCCTGAAAGTGCCGCATATGGGCTGGAATGAGGTTGCGCAAGCCATTCGCCATCCGTTGTGGCAAGGCATTGCCCAGAACGAGCGTTTCTATTTTGTGCACAGTTACTATGTTACTGCCGAGCGGCGAGACACTGTCGCAGCGACCTGCCACTATGGCGTGACATTCGATGCGGTGCTGGCGGACAGGAACCTGTTTGCCGTGCAGTTTCATCCGGAAAAAAGTCATACGGCCGGCCTGCAATTGCTGAAAAATTTCATGAACTGGAACGGGAGCTGTTAACCGTGCTGATTATTCCTGCCATCGACCTGAAAGACGGCCAGTGTGTGCGCCTCAAGCAGGGACGCATGGATGACTCGACCGTGTTTGGTTCCGACCCTGTTGCCATGGCGCAGCGTTGGGTGGATGCGGGTGCTCGTCGCCTGCATCTCGTCGATCTCAATGGTGCCTTTGCCGGCCAGCCGGTCAATGGCGAGGCGGTCAAGGCCATCGCAAGGGCGTACCCTCAGCTGCCGATACAGATTGGCGGCGGCATCCGCACCCCGGAGATTATCGAGGCCTACCTGTCGGCCGGTGTCAGCTTTGTCATCATTGGCACCAAGGCTGTGAAAGAGCCGGAATTTGTTAGCGCGATGTGCCGGCAATTTCCCGGCAAGATCATTGTCGGTATTGATGCGCAGGACGGGCTGGTCGCCACCGATGGCTGGGCGGAAGTCAGCAGCATCAGGGCAGTAGATCTGGCCAGGCGATTTGCGAGTGATGGCGTGTCGTCGATTGTTTATACCGATATTGCGCGCGACGGAATGATGCAGGGTGTCAACGTCGAGGCAACGGTTGCACTGGCAGAAGCCTGCGGGATACCGGTCATCGCGTCTGGCGGTGTGACCAATATGGATGATATCCGTGCGCTGAAGGCGGCCGCTGCGCGCGGTATCCTGGGCGCCATTTCCGGGCGCGCGATTTATGAGGGCACGCTGGACCTCGCTGAAGCCCAGCAGTACTGTAACCAGTAAATACAGTCGCCGACCCGTCCGCACACGAGGTGTTAATGGTTGCGCATCGATCCCTGCTGAATCGCACCCTGCGTCGCTTGCGGCAGGCGTGGTCAGACCTCAACACTACGCTGCGCGGTGATGATCGCTGTCGTTTTGAACCAGAACTCTCTGATCAGGATGTCGAGCAACTGCGCCAGTTGATCCGCAATTGTCTCAATGCTCCTGGCGGTGAGTTTGCCGCGCGTGCCCAGGCTGCCCATATCGGCCATGCCTACATGACCTTGAATCAACAGGGCCGCATCCGTTTCCTGCGCCTGTTGGCAACGGATTTCGATGCCGATTCCAGTGCTATCCAGCAGGCGATTGATGCCTATAATCGTGCTGGTGCTGGCGACAATCTGCCCAAGTTGCGCCACAAGTTGCGTAAGGCTCTGGTGGCGCCGCGGATCGAGCTGTTGACGCTGTTCAATGCCCTGCCTGAGGGCATCAAGTTCCTGGTCGACATGCGCGGCGAACTGCTTGATATGGGTGCCGATAAGGATCCTGAGCTGGGTGAGGTCGAGCGCGACCTGAAGCATTTGCTGGCCAGTTGGTTTGATATCGGTTTCCTGCAATTGCAGCAGCTGACTTGGAATTCGCCTGCTGCTTTGCTCGAAAAACTCATCGAATACGAAGCAGTGCATGAGATCACCAGCTGGGCAGACCTGAAGAACCGGTTGGCACCGGATCGACGGCTTTTTGCCTTCATGCATCCTAATATGGCAGACGAGCCGCTGATTTTTGTGCAGGTTGCCTTGTGTGACGGATTGGCTGACAACGTGCAGGCATTGCTGGATACGCATGCGCGCGCCTTCGATGTCGAACGTGCCAATACGGCTATTTTCTATTCAATCTCAAACGCGCAGCGTGGTTTGTCAGGCATCAGTTTCGGCAACTACCTGATCAAGCGTGTCGTCGCGAACCTCAAGCGTGAGTTGCCGCAGCTGGACCAGTTTGCCACCTTGTCGCCTATTCCGGGTTTCATGGGGTGGCTGTCCAAACAGATGCAAAACGGTGATACCCCATTGCTGCATGCAGTCGAGCGCTCTGCCATCAATTCGCTGGCTGCTGAGCTGGGTGTTGAGGGTAATCTGGGCGGTTTGCTGGGCTTGTCTGCCTGGCACCAGAATGAGAAAGTCACTCAGGTATTACAGCCGGTATTGTTGCGGCTATGTGCAGAATACCTGGGCGGATTGCAGGCCGGGAAACTGCGCGCCAGGGATCCTGTGGCACATTTCCACCTCAGCAATGGCGCAACACTGCAGCAACTGAACTGGATGGCGGACGTATCGCCGAAGGGCATTCGCCAGTCATGCGGGATGATGGTCAATTACCTGTATGATCCTTTGACAATCGACATGAACAGCGAGAACTATGTACAGACTGGCATTATTGCCATGTCATCCGCTATTCGCGACCTGCGCAAGGAAAAGCCTCTGAAACAGGCAAGGCTTACCGGTTGATTTGCTTCAGCCCAGATGCTGGTTGACGACTTTCAGCACGTGCTTGAAACATTTGGGGTTGCCGCAGACGACGTTACCGGTTTCCAGGTAACGGTTGCCGCCCTCGAAATCGCTGACCAGCCCGCCGGCTTCCTGGATTAGCAACAGCCCGGCAGCCATGTCCCATGGCTGCAAACCCATCTCCCAGAATGCATCAAAGCGGCCAGCAGCTACATAAGCCAGATCCAGGGCAGCCGAACCTGCACGGCGGATGCCGGCGACTTCCGGTGCTAGCTCGCCCAGGGTCGACAGGTAGCCGGTAAGCTGATCGGCCTGGTGGCCGCGGAAAGGTATGCCTGTGCCAAGCAGTGCGCCATCAAGGTGTGTGCGTGCGGAAACGCGTATGCGACGGCCGTTGAGTTGTGCGCCGCGACCCCTGCTGGCAGTGAACTCCTCTCGTGTCACCGGGTTATACACCACCGCATGCTCGAGCTTTCCCTGGTGCTGGCAGGCAATGGAGACAGCGTAGTGCGGAATGCCCCGGATGAAATTGGTAGTGCCATCCAGCGGGTCGATGATCCAGCAATACTCGCTATCGATGTTTTTTGCGCCACTTTCTTCCGCCAGGAACCCGTGGTCAGGGTAGGTTTTCTGCAGCAACTTCAGGATGATGTCTTCCGCAGACCTGTCGACTTCAGTGACATAATCGTTGCTGCTTTTTTCAGATACGGCGAGGATGTCGAGGCGATCAGAGGCGCGCACGATATATTCGCCAGCCTGGCGCGCAGCGCGCAGGGCGATATTCAGCATTGGCTGCATGTCGGGGTCACAGGCGTCAGTTGCGGGGTTAACATTGTAGCGATACGGCAGCAACCGGTAAACGAGATGCTATGGCCGGCGCTATAAATCAGGCACAATAACACCCCTGCTTTTTGCCCCGGCATTGGTGAGTAGCATATGGCTGTTGCAAGTGAAGTCCCGGCAATCGTACTGGATGGCAGGCGGATTGCTGAAGAAACCGAAGCGGATATACGCCGCCGCGTTGAAAGCCTGAAATCCCGTTCCGGTGGTGCAACCCCTATCCTGGCCACCATCCTGGTAGGAGATGATCCTTCATCCGCTACCTATGTCCGTATGAAAGGCAATGCCTGCCGTCGTGTAGGCATGGACTCCCTGGCCATCGAAATGCCCCAGGACACGACAACCGGGCAGTTGCTGGCCAGGATCCACGAACTTAACAGCAATCCGGATGTGCATGGGATCCTGCTGCAGCACCCCGTCCCCTCGCAGATAGACGAACGCGCCTGTTTTGATGCCATTGCCCTGGAGAAGGACGTGGACGGGGTGACTTGCCTGGGCTATGGCAGGATGGCCATGGGAGAAAGCGCCTATGGTTCGGCTACGCCGGCCGGGATCATGCGTCTGTTGCAGGCCTACAGTATCCCGCTGGAAGGCAAACATGCGGTTGTACTGGGCCGCAGCCCGATCCTGGGCAAGCCAATGGCTGCCATGTTGCTCAACGCCAATTGCACGGTGACGGTTTGTCATTCGAGAACCCGGCATCTGCAGGAATTTGTCGGCCAGGCGGATATTGTGATTGGTGCGGTCGGGCGTCCTGAGTTTATCCCGGGCCATTGGATCAAGGATGGTGCGGTGGTGGTGGATGCCGGTTATCACGAGGGTGGCGTTGGGGATATCGAACTGGCCTCTGTGATCAGCAGGGCAAGTGCCTACACGCCGGTGCCGGGCGGTGTTGGCCCTATGACGATCAACACATTGATTTTACAGACCCTTTTGGCTGGAGAGGCCAAATGGGGTTCGGCCTGAGCAATGACAGTCTTGCGGCGTATCCATCTGTGGTTGCATGACCTGTTTTTCAGGAACCGCATCCGGGTGAAGCCAGGAAATACCTTGTGCATCGCCTATGCAGAGCGGCTGCGCATGAAAAAGGTCGATATGCATATCAAAGGCAATGGCAATAGTGTAACTATCGGCAGGGGTAGCATGGTGGCCTGTTGCAAGATCAGGGTCGATGGTACTGACCAGGCGCTCAGGATTGGTGAAGATTGCCTCTACCATGCCGGCAAAATCTACCTGCGCTATAACAAGGGCCAGCATATATATATAGGTGACAAGACCACGATTGAGGATGCTTACCTGTTGACCGATGAAGATGCAAGCATCGAAATCGGGCGTGATTGCATGTTTTCCAAGCTGGTCCACCTCAGGGCAGGGGATGGCCACTCTGTGCTTGATGCCAACACCGGGGAGCGAATCAACCGCTCACGGGATATCCGTCTGGGTGATCGGGTGTGGGTCGGGCGGGGTGTCTGCCTGCTCAAAGGGGCAGAAGTGGCCAGTGACAGTATTGTCGGCGCCTATGCAGTAGTGACGCGCAAGTTCCCTGAAGCCGGATGCGCAATTGCCGGAAACCCGGCACAGGTGGTCAGGCGGGGGCTCAAATGGGACCGTCAGATGTTGTAGTCGTGTCAAAAGGCAAAAATGTCGTTGACACGCGGCTTGCTCGCCATTAGTATTGCGCCTCCTTTTTGCCGACCCCAGCCAGATGCGACGGGTAAAAAGCAAAAAATGGCAATAAGTGATTGATTATCCGGAGTTTCTGGTAATGCAGAACCAAAGAATTCGAATCCGCCTGAAGGCATTTGATCATCGCCTGATCGATACCTCCACGCAGGAAATCGTCGAAACGGCCAAAAGAACAGGCGCCCAAGTGCGTGGTCCAATACCGTTGCCGACGCGTAAAGAGCGATTCACTGTGCTGATTTCGCCGCATGCCAACAAGGATGCGCGTGACCAGTACGAAATCCGTACGCACAAGCGTATGTTAGACATTGTGGAGCCGACTGATAAAACGGTTGATGCCCTGATGAAGCTGGATTTGGCGGCAGGCGTTGAGGTTCAGATAAGCCTCGGTTAAGCGCGCCGCAAGCTCTCGCCCTGGTTGGGTGAGAGTTGGTCGTAAGACCACTGAAAAGACCGCATGCTTCTATTGGCATGCTCCCTGGTGTAACGCCTGCAAGGGTAGGCGGCCATAGCGGGTAAACAGCCCC
>ERZ1645187.1044-NODE-1044-length-26156-cov-10.313475_pt1 | contig 26156 bp, 30 predicted proteins | sample MGYA00575352_ERZ1645187 | MGnify/ENA primary metagenome ERZ1645187 (study PRJEB40837, sample SAMN11349314) | freshwater sediment metagenome | isolation source: river sediment | host: Sediment | place: India: Wazaribad , New Delhi | collected 2017-02-21 ...
TCGCTGGCCAAAGCCTTAGCGTAGGATTCCGCCCCCTCCCGCAAACGACCCCTGGAACAGCTATTGAGCCAGGCCGCGAAAGTGACCGTCACCCGCATGGGCCGAGACGGGGCGTCCTGACCGACCATGCCGCCGCGCATGGCGCTGGCTCGAATGAGACAGCGCCAGGTGCAATCCGGCGGCAGGAAGGGCATGGCGTTCTGGCTCGGGGCGCAGGCCGGTGTGCCGGCCGAAGCCTAGGGCGCGGCCCCGGCAAGCCGGGGTTCGCCATTGTCAGGATTGGGGATTTTCCAGTTCGGAAACGGCATCCCTTAAAAGAGCGACATAGCGACCGCCTAAGCGCATTTCCGCACCTTGCAACCGGGGCTGCCGTCAGGGAAAATTTCCAACAGGATTTCATAGCCATGCTGCCGCATGATCGGCCCGAAGCGGCCAGCCCATCCGGCTCCGGCTAAATCCTCTGCTTGCTGCCCGAACACCTCCCGAAAGCTGCTTTTCGGATAGTCTGCATCGCCGCGTTCTGCGATCTTGCGGGCGATGGCATGGATCGCAGTCTCGGGCATAGCTGCGATGCGTTCGATTTTGCGCGTATGGTCCTGCATTTTTCCTCCTATATACTTTTCATCAACCTAGTATATGCTAAGAGTATATACCGAATTTTCAAGAGAGGATATGCGATGCCACTCTACATCAAAGACCCTGCTGTTGATACCCTACTGGAAGAGTATCTTGCGGCGGCTGGCCTTAAGAACAAGACCGAGGCGCTGCGCCGCGTTCTCACCGACCAGTTGAAGGTTCTGGCAGAGAAAGAAAGCCTGTCGGACAGGATAGCGAAGATCCAGCTTCGCGCAGCGGAAGCGGGCTTTGGTCCGGGCCGCACAAGCGAGGCGGAATCCAAGGCGTTCATGGACTCGATGTGGGGCGAGGACTGATGTTCCTTGATGCCAGTGCCATCGTGGCGGTTCTGCTGCGGGAAGAAGATGCCTCGATCTATCTCAAGGCGATGGAAGGGGCGAAGGGCCGGTTGAGAGTGTCGCCAATTGCCCGGTTGGAAGCGGTCCTTGCTTTGGTTCGTGACCGGATCGAGCGGCGCGGAAAGGGACCGGCGGAAGCCGATGACTTCGCGGAAGCTGCTGATCTGGTGAATGATTTTCTGGCGATGGTTGAAGCTCGGGAAATGCACATATCGAGCGGCATGGCTGATGAAGCGATCCGGGCTTTGGCGAAGTATGGAAAGATGGCCGGGCACCCGGCCAAGCTGAACATGGGTGATGCGCTGGCCTATGCCTGCGCGAAGGCGTTTCATGTTCCGCTGCTCTACAAGGGCAATGATTTCAAGGAAACGGACATTGCTTAGGGTGTTGGTTGTTGTGGCCGCGCTTCTGACCGCAGGGCAGAGCGCGGCGGAAACCCTCGCGGGCCGGGCCTCGGTGATCGACGGTGACACGATAGAGCTGCACGGCCAACGGATCAGGCTGCACGGAATTGATGCGCCCGAAGGTGGGCAGACATGCGAGACGGCGGCGGGTAAACCGTGGCGGTGTGGAACCGCAGCGGCGCGGGCGCTGGACGGTATGACATTCGGCAAAACCGTTGTTTGCGCCCCCCAAGACATAGATCGCTATGGCCGGATCGTGGCGATTTGCGAGGTCGCGGGCCTCGATCTCGGGGGCGAGCTGGTCGAGCAAGGGCTTGCGGTCGCCTATCGAAACTATAGCCGGGCTTATGTCCCGGCCGAGGGCAGGGCGCGGGCTGCACGGCGCGGCATGTGGGCTGGTCGATTTCAGATGCCTTGGGATTGGCGGCGGGCAAACTGATCCCCTCATTGTGCTTCATCCGCGCTTGCTGACTTGCGGGCCTCCATGCGCTGCTTAAGGCCGATCAGGCTGCCGTGCAGATTTAGCCGCCCGCTGGCTGCGAGGCGGGCGAAAGCGCGGAGCGCACCGCCCGGCGAGTGGATCGGGCGTTCGGGATGATGCCGGTTGGCGTCGATCACCAGAACGGAAAGAGCCGCCGCAAGATCGCCCATTGTCTCGGCCGCTTCATCCCACGCGGAAGGGTTCACGCCCAGGGCGGGCAGGATCGAGATTGCGGCCTGCGTGAAATCGTAGGCGGTCAGGCGGTGCGGGCTGGCGCAAACAGCATCCAGATACATTCGCATGTCCTCGCTTGCCATCCAGTAGAGTTGTCGCGGGCTGAAAGTTTCGGTCAGTTCGGGCTTGTGTCCCCGCCGGTTCCCTTCATCCTCATTTTCTCTGCAATTTGTCGCGCCTACGGGCGCGGCAACGTAAGGATTTGGTGCAGCCCGCTTGCGGGCTGGCCGGTTATCGGCGGTGGAGCCGCTACAAGATTCAAGATCAGGTTCTGTTGTAGCTTGTATATGAGGGCGGCAAATAATTTCCGGCGTGTCGGCCGATTCTGGACTACCATTGAGAAGATCGTGAAGCGTTCGCACCGCGTTATCCACGGTGTCGAAAACCCCGGCCAGCTCGTCTAGCCCCAACCCGTCATAGCGGCGGGGCAGACTTGCCTTAAGCGAGAGCAAGGCCGGTATGTCGGGATGCTTCGGGGAAGCGTCCAGCAGTTCGGACAAGGCGCGGGTGAAGGCCCTGCGGGCTGCGGTGCATTTCCGGCGGAAGACCTCGATCTGCGCTGTAAGGGCTTCGATCTCGTCAGCCATTGCGGCCAGATCGGAAAACCGCTCGATCAGGGGCCGAAAGCTGATGCCGTGGACAATCTCACCATGGCAGAAGCGGCCCCGGCTTCCATCTGCCCCCACGATCTTTTCGACCAGGCCAAGGCGCTCAAGCACGGCTTCATTGTTGCGCATGGTGCGTGTGGTAACACCGGCGGACTGCGCAACCTTAGTCTGCTCCCTGTAGCACGTTGGGACGCAGGTTCCCCCGGTCCAGTCTGCGGCGCGGGTCGTGTGGATCATCGTCAGAAGAGCGCGCAGCGCCCCTGCTCCAAGCCCAAGCCGGGGGGCAACAGACGTGACAATGCGGATCACATCGCCGCGTTGATACCGTCCCGGCAAGCGTGGGAAGTCGTCTAAGGTGGGGTGTTGATGTAGTGCCTGTTTCATATCCTCGGTCCACTTATCTTGGCGCGAGGGCTACCGGCAGGATGCAAAAACAGGAGCGCAGAATCCGCGCTTTTCCTCTTGCTCTGCTGTCGGTGGGGATGATAGAACCAGCACTAGTCAGTCAGTGCTTTTTCGGGATTGCCGTCCCTAGGCCCTAAAACCCCCCCCGTTCGGTTGCCGCCGCGCGGGGGTTTTCATTTGTGGTGTGGCTGCTCCTGCTCACGATTCTTTGTATGATTTTAACCGATACATGGTTTCGGCCTATGTCGCAAACTTTGTGGTAAGCGACAAGGGCCGAACCAACTCTAGTAGGAAACATACTCGACGGTGTAGTTCCCTTCATAGTCTTTGGTGCGAATGGCGACACCGCGAAGGTTGCCAAACATGCCCCCGCCGCCACCTGCCCGGTTTTCATAACGCACGATCTCATACCGGCGGCAGTCGTCCCGCCCCCAACTGACGCACTCTGTGATGGGAATCGTGCGGCCTCCTACAGCACCGGCCAGCCAGTCGGGGCCTCTCTCGTAGCTGGCGCGGACCCAACTGAAATTGCCGTTCTGGTCGTAAACCCCGCGAACGGTGTTATCGACAACCGTTTCACCGTCTCTACCGTTGCGGCGGTAGTAGCTCTGGATGTGGTAAATTTCGACGCCATCCCGGTAGCCACGCACCTCGTCGTTCAACCCGTCCGGGCCAAGCCCGGCATCGACCATGCCGATAGCCGCCGCCAGTTCGGCAGGGACGCTAAGGGGGCAATTCCAAAGCTGCAAAGGCGGCTCAACAGGCCAAGGTGTGATGCGCCGGATCATTTCAGCTTTGGCCGCTCCGCATTCCGCCGATGGCGGGAACCCCCCGGCGAGGCAAAGCAGGATAGCGCAGTCTATGGGGTATGCGGCAGCGGTTTGGGGAGCGGCGAGGCTGGCAGCCGTCACCATCGCCCCCGCGATCATCTTTAGTTTCCTCATTATTACCTCCTAATACTATGTTATGACCACCGGGGAAGAGTCTCGGCCATCATTGGTGAGTTTCGCGGTATTGCTCAAGGTATTGATTGATCTCGTCGTAGAGCTGCTGCTTCGTGTGATCGAGACAAAGGCTGTAGGATTGTGCCTCGTTCATGTAGCGGGTCAGTTCTTCGCCCATGGTCAATCCAAGGACTTCAAGGCTTCCATCGTCCAGAAGGGGCCGATCTGGCGGGATACAAAAGCCGGGCACCTGTTGAATACGGGCTGATTGACCGCCTGCGAGGCCCGGAACAGCGACCGACAAGAGGGCGGCGAAGATCGAAAAACGGATCATGGCTTGTCTTTCGTTTTGCTCTGTGGGGCGGCTTCCCGGTCGCGTTCGCGGGCGCGAGCGCGCCTCCAGGTGGACTCGCTGACACCTAGCGCCCGAGCAATTTCAGCCTGTGTCATTCGCTCTTCGTCTTGCCACCGCCGGGCCTTCGCTAGCTGCGAGGGGGAGAGTAGGGACGGACGCCCAATCAGTCGGCCTCGGGCCTTGGCGGCAGCAAGCCCCATGAGGGTGCGCTCTCGGATCAACTGGCGCTCAAACTCGGCAATCGCAGCAAAGATGTGAAAGACCATGCGCCCGGTCGTTGACGTTGTGTCGATTGTCTCGGTGAGGGATCGAAGGTTCGCGCCCGCGCGTTCGATCCGTTCGACTATCTCGATCAGATCGGAGACTGATCGGCCTAGTCGATCCAGTCGTGTGACCGTCACAACATCACCATCGCGCAAGACCGAGAACAGCGCGTTCAAGCCGGGTCGCGCTCGCTTGGTGCCGGATATGGTGTCGGAGAACACGCGAATGCAGCCTGACGAGCTGAGCTTAAGCTCCTGCCCCGCAACGGACTGGTCGCCTGTGGAGACGCGGGCGTAACCGTAAATTGCCATATCACCTTCGGAACTACATAGCGGTCAAAATCCGTCAGATTTGACTGGACCGTGCATAACTCAACAAAACGGGGGGGTTTTGACCGGCCGTTCTGCGCCGCGCGGATTCCCTCCTTTCTGACTGTTGTATATAGCGGGGCTAGGTAGGCGAATGTCAAGAAAGAGTATTGACCACCGATGAAGAGTAATGGTATCGAAATTTTGCCCCGGTCAAAAACGGGGTGCAAAAGAAAGCTGCTCGTGGCATGAGTCCGCAAGGACACAAACATCCCAGAGCGGCCAGGACTATGTATCGTTTGGAAAGCGGCGTGAGCGAAGCGGGCTTCAAAGAGTGCTTAGAAGGGAGCGGTCAGCTCCTGATCCTCTGCACCGAAGAGGCGCGGACTGGTCGCGGCAATTTCCAAGGTGGCTGGCAACTCTTTGCATTTAACCCTGAAACGGAGAGGTGGGCCACGCTCAACCTCTTCAGGCCAAGGCGGGGCGTCACGCCGCCCCGGATTATCAAGACGGTCAACGGGGTGTGTAGCTTCATTATCGACGCAGGGTTTCCAGCCGGTATAATCCCATTCAAGGTTGGGTCCGGTGTTGAAGCAAGTAAGGCTGGCGACGTTCGCTATATTAGCCGCGTGGTGTTCGACTGAGGCACTGGCGGATCAGGGGCTGGTTCTGGTTCTGAACCAATCTTCTGGTAATTTTGAAAAACAGAAATCGGCGTCATCGTTCGCACGTCATTATGGTGCGGGTGGGGTGCCACTCCTGCCGGAAGAGGCCGCGCAGGCCGAAGAAACGGTAGCTCTACTTGCGCCGGGGCCATCATCTGCCCGTGCAGTTGCAAAGCCGGAAGTTCTGGCTGCGATTGATGAAGTTGGGCTTCGTTATGCAGGGCACCCCGGCCTTCGCACTGCTGGATTGACCGTCACCGAATGGCTGGCGTTCTTCCGCTCCAATATCGAGATTGAGAGCGGTTATAGGCAGACAGCCATAAGCTCTGTGGGCGCTATTGGCCTCGGGCAACTTATGCCGGGCACCGCCGCAATGCTTGGCGTTGACCCCAACGATATGCACCAAAATCTGGATGGTTCAGCACGGTATCTTCTGATGCTGCTGGACAGATTTGGTTCCAAGGAACTCGCGCTTGCTGGCTATAACGCTGGCCCGCAAGCCGTAGAGCAATACGGGGGCATCCCTCCGTATGCCGAAACACAAGGCCACGTCACAAAAGTAATGGGTGTGTATCGGCGGATTTCGCAAGCAAGTGACAAGGAGTAGAATATGACCCTGACTTCCCCGGCCCGGTGGTCCACCGCCGGTCAATCCATGCTGGTCATGGCATTGGCGCTGACCCTTATGCTTCTGCCGGACGTGGCTTCGGCACAGGCTATCAACCTGAACCCGGTCACGTCTTTCATCACGACCATCACCAGCGCCCTGACGGGCAACCTCGGCAAAGCCATTGCCACGCTCGCACTGGTCGGCGTGGCGATCACCTGGTTCTTCGGGATCATCGACTTCCGGCAGGCCATGTGGGTCATCGTCGCAATCGTGTTCGTCGGCAGCGCCTCGCTGATCGTGAACTCGCTGTGGGCGACCACCTAAAAATAAGGAAAACCCAAATGGCGGTAGAAACCGATACTGTTTATCAAGGCTTGCTCCGGCCGACAAAAATCCTCGGGCTTCCGGTAATGGCAGCCGCCATTTGGGGCATCACCAGCTTCATCATTTTTCTGTGGTCCGAGAGCTTTTGGACCATCGCTGTGACTGCGGGCACATACCCTATCCTTTGGGGGCTTACGCAATGGGATCAGCATTTTTTCGATGTGATCCTTGTCACGACAAAACACTTCGGGGTTGCCCCGAACAAGCGCCTTTGGGGTGGGTATTCCTATGAGCCGTAATAAGAAAAAGGCGTTCCTGCCGGGCTTTGATCGTCTGTTCAAGTCGAGCGAGGGGAAGAAAGTGTTCCCCCGTGCGATGAAGAAGGAACTGCTGTTCGAGGACAATTTGCCCTTCGTCTCTCTGCAATCGGATGACAAAACGATTGTGTGTCGAGGGAATGAGCTGATGCAATGTGTTCGAGTTGGCGGCTTGAACTCGATGACAGCCAGCGACGATGATATTGACGCTCTGAAAGCCCGGATTGCTGAACTGGTCTCGCAGGCGGGCGTTCGGTATTCCTTCTACATCCATAAGATTTCTCGCCCGTTCAAGGCAGACCTCGCGCCGATGGTGGACGATGGGTTTGCCGGTGAGCTTGAACGGCGCTGGCGCGAAACTCTGAATAGTCGCGGCCTGCGGGACCGGACGCTGACGATTACGGTTGTGAACCGGCCTACGGCTGTCGAACGCAACCTTAAGGGCATGGCTGCTCTGCGCGATCTGCTCGCAAAGGCTCGTGGGGAAACGAACCTGAAAGCCTACGTCGATCAGCGTGAAGCGCGGGTTGCAGAGCTTACGGAAATGGTTGCGGTGGTTCAGTCTGCGCTTGCAGACATGCGCCCGCATGTGTTGACCGGCTCAAGCGGAGAACTTGTCGGCTTCCTTGAGGGGATCGGCTGCGGCGTTGAACTGCCGTCTTATCCTAGCGAGGAACTGGCGGTCTTGGCGCGCTCGGTTGGGAACTATCGGCCGACCTTCAAGGGAACGACGATACACATTACCGGGGGCCGGATCGAGCCGCGCGTTGGTCGCATCTTCGCGGTGAAAAACTACCCCCGTGCGACCTTCGCGGGTATGTTCGATGAACTCAACTTCCCGCTCGATATGGTCATCACACATAGCTTCGTCCCGATCTCGGCCGATGCGGCGAGTGAGCGGTTTCGCCGCATGATCCATCAGAAGCGCAGCGTGAATGATGCTGGCCGGAGCCAACAGGAAGAGCTGGAAGAAGGTCGGGATAAGGTCACGAGTGGCGTTGAAACACTCGGGCACCATCACATGACGGTCGCGGTTTATGCCGCAAACGAGGACGTTCTTGCAAAGGCTTCCGCCGATATTCGGACCATTGCGCAAGAGTCCGGCACCACCATGATTACCGAGGCATTTGCAGGGCCGGGGCATTATTTTGCTCAATGGCCCGGCAACGCTGCTTACAGAAGCCGTGTTGGCCTGATTACGAACCGCTCATTCGCTTCGCAGGCATCGCTGCACCGGACGCCGACCGGACTTGAAGGGGCCGATCTGCCTTGGGAAACGCCGATCACGGTGTTTCCAACGCCGGAACGGTCAGCGGTTCACTTCTCTTTCCATCCTCGCGGAAAACCAGCCCGAGAATCCGAACCGCCTGCCGGTCATAGCCTGATCTTCGGGCCGACCGGCGGCGGCAAGTCGGTTCTGATTGCGCTGCTTGCAGCGCAAGCCCGCCGCATCAATGCCCGTGTGTTCGCCTTCGACTACCGCAGGGGCCTTGAATGGCAAATCCGGGCGTTGGGTGGCTCTTACACGACGATTTCACCGGATCAACCAACGGGCTTGAATCCGCTCTTTGCTGAAACCGATCCGACCGGACAGGCATGGTTGAGCGATTGGCTCGCGGCTCTGTTGCGCCGTGAGGACAGGCCCTATTCGCCGGTCCAAACGCAGGCTCTCCATCATTCTGTTGTCCAAAATGCTGACGCTCCGCCGCACCTGCGGAATTGGCGTGAATTTGGATCGCTCTTCCGATCACTGGATGACGGCGGCGATCTGGAACAGAGGGTGCGAGAGTGGGCACCTGGCGGGCGTTATGGATGGGTGTTCGGGCAGAATACCGAAGACTCGTTTGCTCTCGATCAATCGGTTATGGGGTTCGATCTGACCTCGGTTCTGGACTCCGACCAGGAGAAAGAACGGACCGCCATTCTCGGGTATGTATTCCAGCGGCTTGAGCGCAAGCTACAGGATCGGCACCCAACCATTATTGTGATTGACGAGGCTTGGAAGGCGCTCGGCACGTCTTACTTTGCGGAAAAGCTGCAAAACTGGCTTGTGACAGCCCGTAAGCTGAACGCGGTGGTGCTGCTGGTTACGCAATTTCCTTCGCAGCTCAAGGAATCTCGCGCAGGCGATTCCATGTTGCAGGCGGTCCAATCGCAAATCTTGCTGTGTAACGACCGGGCGAAACCCGCAAACTACGACATTCTGAACCTCAATGAGCGTGAGCTTTCGACGGTGCTTTCGGCACCGGCGGGCAAGCGATTGGCTCTGGTTCGGAATGAAGCCGGTGCTGTCGTGGTCGATCTTGACCTTGGCGAACTCGGCGGATGCCTGACGCTGCTCGGCGGCGGCGGCACGGTGCGGGCAGCCATTGGCGCCGATATGGAAAATGACCCTCAAGCGTGGAGAAAGTTGCTGTGAAAACCATCCCCCTTATGTTTCTGGTTGCCCTCACGCTGACGGCCTGCGGCAACATGCAGCCGACGAAATCGCCGTGCTTCGGCCCGGCTGGCAGCGTGTCGTGCAAATTCACACCGCTTCCCGAACTCCATGCAAAAGGGGGTAAGTGATGCGGCTAGTCGGCCTTGCAACGGCCCTGATGCTCACCACCACGCTTGCGCATGGGCAAGGGGTGCCGGTCATCGACGGCAATATGATTATCAAGGAACTGGCGATCCTTTCTCACCGGCAAGAAGATCTCGGTGTGCAGAAAGAGAAGGCCAGCCGCCAAGAAGAAATGTTGGCGCTTGATGACGCCCTGATCGCAGAGCTGGACAAGCTCATTGCAGCGGCCACGGTTCCCGCTGCTTCTACCGAAGCGATGGTTGACGATCTGGAAGCAGGATCAGGCAATCCCGATGCCGCCGCATCGAAGGTCTATGATCCGAATGACTCCAACCCCGCTGCGGGGAAGGTCTTTGGTGATGCTGCCCTGACGGTCGAACAGGTCATTATCGAGGGATCGAAAGCAACCTACCACCTACCGGGCGTTGCGAAAGCTGGCCTGTCGCAAGCCCAGTGGCGGGCGCTGGTCCAAGCTATGATCTGGCAGGAATCTCGGTTCAATCCTTTCATTGGCTCGGATGCCGGTGCGTGGGGCCTTACCCAACTGATGCCCGGAACCGCCGATGAAGTCGGAGTGGGTGGAGACTACCGAACCAACCCCTATTCGCAGGTTGTCGGCGGTGCGACCTATCTTGCCCGGATGCTGAACCGGCAAAACGGAAACATCGTGATTGCGCTGGCGGCCTATAATGCGGGGCCCGGCAACGTGGACAAATATGGCGGTGTGCCGCCGTTCAAAGAGACTCAACACTATGTGCAGGTGATCCCGCAGAAGTATAACGAGTATCTGTCTAAGATCGGCGGTGTAGATGCTCTCGGCACGATTGACCCCGTGCTGGCAAGCGGAGCCAACTTCGCAATCGCTGCGGACGGGCTTGCAAGCTATGCGGCGAACGCGGCGGAAATTGCCGTGATCGCGCAGCGCCTCAAGGACGTGATCCTGCAAATGAAGGCCAACAAAAATCCATCGCAGGCATGGGTTCTCAATTCCTATGCCCGCGCGGAAATGGCTCGGATCATGGCGCTACAGACACGGGTTCTTGCCGTGAAGAGCCGGATGGTGAGTGCCGAAGCCATGCAAGAGGCGGCAGCCGCCGCCTCCGAACGCAAATACATGATTTTCTCTAACGATTGAGGTCCACCGATGAAAAAACTGCTGACTTCCGCCGCCGTCTCGCTGGTTCTGATCGGGCCGGTTCACGCCCAGGGCGTTCCGACTGTGGACACCAAGAACACGCTGCAAACGATCAAACAGCTTGAAGTGCTTCTGGACGATCTCGGGGTGCAACAGGACATGCTTGGAAACGCCGTCGAGCAACTGAACAAACTGCAATCGCAGCTCGATCAGCTCAACTCGATCTACTCGAAAATCGAGGGCGTCAGAAACATCGTTGAAATGACCATGGATGGCGGTCTTGACTCTATCCTGAACGGCAACCTGCATAACGTAATTTCGACCTTCAAGGGCGTGGCGAACGGCGATCTGACCGGCTTTGCCAGCGGCAAGTCCTCGGAGATGTCCAAGACGGTGACGGCGGTTCTGGACAGTGCTGGCCTGTCGCAATCGGCCGTCTCTGCAATGGCATCCTCCGGGGTGCCCGGCGCTGAACGGACGGCGGCACAAGCGGCAGGCGGTGCGGTTCTCGCGGCCACCGCAGAACAAACCTACAAGGAATCCGGCGTGGCGTTGCAGCGGGTCGAAAAGCTCGTGGACATGGCCAAAGACTCTACTGACATGAAGGAGTCGATTGACCTGAACACCCGCATGTTGGCCGAGCTGGCGGTGCTTCTGGCTAAGAACCTCGAAATGACGGCTGTGACCGGAGCTTATGAGGGCCAGGCCGGTGTGATGGCGGCTGCTGCTATCGCGCAAGAGCGGCAATACATGACCTTCTCGAACGATTGAGGAACCGCCAATGAGTGAGAAAATCAAGGCGGTTCTGGAAGAAGAGTTGATCTTCGGAGCGCGTGACAGGGAAGATCGGTGGCGCAAGCTCGCGCTCGGCGGAATGGGCTTTGGCGTTTTGGGATGCTTGTTGGCCGCGATCACGGCACTGACCATAGACAAGCCGCCGCCCGCGCTGATCCCATTCGACCCTGCCACGGGATCGGCATTGCCTATGGCAAATGTCGGAACAATCTCTGTCGCGGAAGAGGAAGCGGTTATTCAGTCGCTGGTCTTTTCCTATGTCCGTGACCGGGAAACCTACAACCAACTCGATAATGACCTTCGGATTGAAGGGGTTTTCGCGCGTTCGACGGGTCAGGCCAGAAGCTCGCTTCAACAGCTCTGGAACCCGGAAAACCCGGAATATCCGAAGCGGGTCTATGGTGAAAACTCGCGGCTCGATGTGGAAATCACCTCGATCAGCAGCATTGGCGGCAACCGTGCTCAAGCGAGGATCACAAAACGACTGACTACACCTGACGGGATGACAGAAGGGACGTTCATCGTGACGGTCGCGTATGAATTTGACCCTTCGACATTGCGCGATCTTCGCGGGGTCTGGGCCAATCCCTTTGGCTTCACGGTGTCTCAATATTCGGTAGCAGCGGAGCGGTTCAAATGAAGAAAGTGACGGCAATCTCGGCTCTGACTGCGCTGATGATTTCAGGAATGGCGGCTCATGCGGAAACTACGCCGCCGGGCGGGCGACACGACCAGCGTGTGCGCAACGCAAGCTATGTTGATGGTCAGGTTTACAAGGTTTTGGTGGGGGTGATGAAAGTTACTTCCATCGAGTTCGGGCCGGGCGAAGAAATCAAAAGCATTGTCGCTGGCGATACAGAAGCCTTTGCCTTCGATGGGGTGCCCGGTGGCAGGGCCTTGGTTGTTAAACCGACCGTGCCCGGAGCAAGCACGAATATGACCGTCTATACGAACAGGCGGGCCTATTATCTCTATCTGCAAGAGGCTGGAAGCCGTGCCCATTTTGTCGTCAGATTTGGCGGCGGCGTGACTGCGCAGGATCGCGGTGCCGCTGACAGCAACAAAACGGTGCAGCCGACCGCTCCTTGGACACACTACGGAGCAAACGTCCTGAACGAGGTCACTCCCTTGCAGGTATGGGATGATGGCACGTTCACTTACTTCAAGTTCAAGCGCAACGCGACTGTTCCGGCCATTTTCAAAACCTCTCGCGGCCCGGAATCAACTGTGAACAGCACGGCTCTGTCGGATGGAACAATTCGGGTCAGCGGCGTGTCGGCTTATTGGGTGCTTCGCGCTGGCGAGGTCGAGACTGTGATTAAGAGGATGGGCGGCGATGAGTGAGAAGCGGGAAGAAGATCTGGAATCGAACGCGGCTCGTCTTGCCGCAGAAGTCCAAGAGGCCACCGCGAACAATAAGCGCCGTGGTCCCGCCGGGGGCGGCCGCGTTCTTGCCGCTGCGGGCTTGTTTGGTGCGGCCGCAATCGGTGTCGGTGTCATGTTCTTTGGCGGAAACACCGATCAGCGTCCGGTCGCGCCTGATACTGCTCGGCCGGATGACTTCCAGACAGCGGAAGGCAGCCCTTTCGGCAGCCTTACCCTGCCAAAGCCGGAAAGGGTCGTGGAAAAAGACACCTCCGAATCTGACGCCCTCCGCGCTCAAATGGAGCTGATGCAAGCAGAGCTAGACCGCCTTAAGAATACACCGGCTGCGGTCGCAGAAGCCGCCCCGCCGCAGGATAACCCCGCTCTGGCCGCGCAGCTTGCTACCCTGCAAAGTCAGATCGACACGATGGGGCAGGCACTCGAATCTGCCGAGAAGGAGCGTGAGCGGGCGCTTGCGGCAAAAGATCGAGAGTTGGCCCGGATGCAAGCCGCTCTCGATGCGGCAACCCTTGAGGGCGCAACAATGGGGAGTGACCCCAACCTTGATGCTGCTGCGGCAAGACGCGCCGAGGCGGAAGAGCTGTTCAAGCGCCGTGCCGCGTCTGGAATGATTGCGTTTGGTTCGAGCGGCGGCGGGGCTGCGGATGCTGCCGCCGGTGTGATGGATGCCGTAACTGGCGGCGGTGTTGCCGGTCGCAAACTAAGCGCAAATGAGGAATTTGCGCGTGAAGGTGGCACTCCGGCCACCGTCGAGCGGGCCAAGCTGATCGTCAACCCGAGCAATACGGTGATCCAAGGCACGATGATACAGGCCGCTTTGGAAACCTTTATCAACAGCGATTTGCCGGGCCAGATCAGGGCTGTGGTTTCGGAAGATGTGCATTCCTATGATGGTTCCCGCATCCTGATCCCACGCGGCTCTAAGGTGATCGGGCGATATTCTGACAATGTTGAAATGGGTCAAAGGCGGGCAATGGTCGTGTGGACCAGGATCATCATGCCCGACAACCAGACCGTCGATATTTCCTCCATTGGCGGCGACTCCATAGGTCAGTCGGGGGTGACGGGAAGAGTGAATACGCACTTCGGGTCAAGGTTCGGATCAGCTACGCTTATCAGCCTCTTGAGCATTGCCCCCACTCTGGCGATGGATGACGATGCCAGCGAAAACTCGCGGGACGCAGCGGATGCGGTAGCCGAAAACATGACCTCGGCAACCTCCGCCGCACTTGCTGGCGCGTTGAACCGGAAGCCGACGATCACGGTCAAGCAGGGATCGCGGGTCACTATTATGGTGGACCGCGATTTGGAGATTTTCTGATGGATGGGGGACAGCGGGGATCGCAAGGTTCGTCTTACCTTGAACACTACCTGTCCGGCTTCGCTGATTTCCTGACCGATCCCGCAACTGTTGAAGTCGCCGTGAACCCAGATGGAAAGATTTGGGTGCTTAAGCGCGGCGATGTTCACATGCAGCCTTCGGGGCGCTGGATCAAGGCAGGAGAAGCCCGGCGGCTGACAGAACAGATCGCAGGCAAAAATCAGACACAGGTGGGCCGCGACAAGCTCTTGGTAAGCGCAACCATCGAGTATCAGGGGCGACCGATCCGGGCGCAATGTGTGCTTGCGCCTGCAACAGCAGGTGATGACGGGGCGGTATCGTTCCGCCTTTTCGCAAGCCTTCCGCTTGAAAAAATCTCATTGAAGTATCTGCACGGTAAGCCGCTGTCGTTATCAGAGCGGCGGCGTGATCGGAACCGAAAGCTGAAGGCCATCATCGAGGGCGGGAGCTTGGAAGATGCGCTGCGGTTCTGCGTTCTTGAAAAGCTGAACATCGTAATTTCGGGGGGCACCGACACCGGGAAGTCGGTGGCGCTGCGCAAGATCATTTCGATGATTCCAGCAGAAGAGCGGCTGGTGACGATTGAGGACGCGCAGGAGTTGTTCCCCGAACAACCCAACACCGTTTCGCTGATCGCCGATAGGTTCGGAGAAAGCCGCACCGCGGATCAGCTTCTTGAAGCTACGCTTCGGATGCGACCAGACCGGATTATCGTAGGCGAGGTTCGAGGGAAGGAAGCAATGACCTTTCTGGAAGCCATCAATACCGGCCATGGCGGCTCGATGACCACGCTTCACGCGGAGACCCCCGAGCTGGCGCTTGACCGCCTCGCTATGGCCGCTGGCCGTTCAAATGTGCCCATGACCTATGCAGACATTCGGGCCTACATTCTGCGCTCAATCGACGTGATCGTGCAGGCGGGACGGCTTGGAGATCAACGGGGTGTAGCTGAAATTTTCGTGCCGGGTTTGGAGAGTGAAGAATGAAAAACCTTTTGATTTGCGCGATGGTCCTCTTGGCGCTGACTAGCGCGGCACATGCAGAACGCCGGTCGGGATCGGGCTGTGTGGTCCCCGAGAGGATCACCCTTCCAACCCATCAACGCGCAGCGGACATGCCCGCCAACCGCCTCGTCGGTTGGATTTATGACACAAACCGTTCTTCGGCGGTCCTGAAAAGCGGGCGCTGCACCTGCAAGGCGTTCTTTCCTTCATGGGACGGGGCCGTTGCAGAATTTGAAAGCCTCTTCGGCGGGCTTTCTGTCGGCCAGGCCACGCCGGGTTGGGCGCGTGACTATGGGAAAAAAAGCAGAGTGCTTCTTGATGAAGCCCGGACCATGTGCATCCAGCAGGGGGTTTTCTGATGGGTTTGGTTTCTGGGCTGGTAGATTCAGCGGACGGTATGCTGACTGATGTTGCTCAATCGACGTTCACAACCATTGTCGGCGCGACCGGCACAACGGTTGCGGCGATGGCGACTCTGGCGCTGGTTCTGGTGGGCGTGAACATCATGGTCCAGTATCGCCCCTTTCATCCGGGACAGGTGCTAGTGCTGGCAATCAAGCTGGTCGCCATTTCGTGGATTGGGCTGAAATGGGGGGAGTTTTACAAGATCGCGGGCGCGGTCGAAACTGCAATGAACAGCATTGGCGGGGCCGTCCTTAGCGGGTTCAGCGGTGCCGGGGGTGGGGGCGATGTATCAAACACCCTCGCAAGCTCGGTCGATGATTTCATTTCGGAGTTCTCAACATCGGCCAACAATGCGCTTGAGCCTTTGAGCTGGATGGCCGGGGCACTTATGAGTGTCGTGGTCACGATCCTTCTTGCGATTATCGGCTGCGCTGTTGGTCTGGCCCTGATCTTCGCAAAGGTGATGGTCACGGTGTATCTGTCGTTGGCCCCTATTTTCATCGCTCTTTGGATCTTCGACGCGACAAAAGACTACTTCCATCGCTGGCTCCAATCGACCGTTACCTACATGCTTTATCCCGTGGTTATCGCTACCGTTCTCGGTGGGATCGTGCGCTTGGTGTCGGCATATATCGCCACGCTATCGACAAGCGTAACCGGGTCGATCTCGGAGTTCATCCCGTTCATCGCCGCGCTTTTGGTGATGATCGTTGTGGTCGTTCTGATCCCCTACATCGTGAATAGCCTTGCTGGCAGCTTCGCAGCGCCGGGACCGGGCGCGGCGGCTTTCATCGCAAGCCGTATGGCCCGCAACACCGGCGCGGCCGCACGGTCGCAGCCGGTGCAAGCGGGAGTGCAAAAGGCAAGGGAGTATGGGAATCTGGCCGCCGCAGGCGCGAAGTCTCTTGCAACGCGGGTGGCAGAACGAACGTCCCGATACTGACCACCATCGAGCGGAAAAAGAAAAGGCCGGGGAAGCTCCCCGGCCTTTTGTCATTCAGCCGCAATCTTAACGGCTGCTTTCAGGTCCGACACCTTATTGGTCAACTTGATCGTCGTTGGTCTGTCTGCCTCGATGCCCGGCAGTAGTCCGGTTCCAGGATCGGGAAGCGGCGGCCTCGGCCGCGACCGGCGGGCCGCAGCCGCACTGGCGATCTGTTTGACCCGCTCGGGATTGATGCCGCCTTGAAGATCAAGCGCAGGCTGTGGCGCGACCTCGGGGGCAGGCTGTTGGGCAACTTCATCTGCAACAGCCCCCCTTCCCTTCTCGATGGCCTCGGCTTTTTCTGCTTCAAGAGCTGCCTTCTTCTCCGCTCGATCTTCGTCCGTCTCGATATATTCGTAGTCGTCCTCGGTGATCGTGTGCGGCGGTTGCGGCAATGGCGCGTTGAAGTCCTGACTTTCGTAAAGCTCCTGATAGGCGTGATCTTCATAGTATTGGATGCGCTTCGCCCGGATCGGCATGTCGGCGTCCACCACAATAACAACGTCATCATCTGGCAACCGGCGGGCCTGATCGGTTGTCAGCAAGGGGTGTTCCTCGGTGCGCTCGCTGACGTTGGTTCCGAATATACCATCCTTGCCGATGGTGCGGGATTTGCTCACCACGCGCTTTGTGGTCGTCCCTACCGCTGCGGAAAGTTCCTTAACGGTATCTTCCTCGCTCGGGGTCAGATAGAGCTTGATCCCGGCACCACCTTGCAGCGCCTTGCGGCTTGTTTCGCCATAGACTTCATCAAGGTTCGGGATGGTCTGCGTGACAATCGCAAGGTTGCCGCCGTAGCCGCGAAGCAGCGAAATGCTGTCAACGATGATCTGCATTTTACCGATGCGCTGAAACTCGTCCAGCAATATCAGGACAGGGAACGGCTCGTCCTTCCCCGGCATGTGGTGCTGTAGGGTTGCGATCAGGTCAGAGAAGAACAGCCGCACCAAGGGCGCTATGGCCGCAATGTCGTCGGCCGGGATCGTGAAATAGACGGTCTGCGGATTCTTCCTGAAAGTGAAGAAGTCGAAGTCCGTTTTCGCGGTCACGGCGCAGGTGTGCGGGTTGGACCATGGGGCCATGCCCGCCGATGAAAGGACAGAGAGGTATGCGGAAAGCGTCTTTTCGGTCGTGTTCGATAGCTTCTGAAAAAGGAGCTTTGCGCTCCGGTCCTTCACCAGCTTGGCAAACTCCGCGAACTTGACGTTCGGTGCATTGCCGCCGTAGGCGAGCTTATAGATGTGACCAAGGGTCAGGTTGTTCTGCTCGTATGCCAAAATGGCGCAAGCAACGAAAACCTCCCGGCTGTTGGGCAGGAATGAAGCCGCGCCGGGTTCGTCTGCCTGCAAGAACAGAGACGCGGTTTTCTCAAGTTCCGCCATGCGCTTTGCAGGGTTTGAGTATGTGGCGATCCGGGCCAAGGGATTGTAGCGATGCGAGGGCTGATCGAAGTCCCGAGGCGAGAAGCGATAGATGGTCTGCCCCATTTTTTCGCGGAATCGAGCGGTTGCCTCGTAGTTCTCGCCCTTCACGTCCAGCACCACGGCGCTGCCCTTATAGGACAGAAGGTTCGGGATCACGAAACCAACGCCCTTGCCTCGACCAGTCGGCGCGACTAGCAGGCAATGCGGGTGCTTGCCGGATACGATGAAGCGGCCTTTCTGCTTGGGGCCGCTTGTTTTGCCGAGAACAAAGCCCACGCGCGGATCGGCATGAAAGTTCTTTTTCCGAAGCTCGGGTTTGGTCATCCAGTGGGTGGTCCCGAAGGCCGTCAAGCGTTCGGAAACCACTCGGGCGGCGATAGCCAGGCCCCCGACAAAGCAGCCGACTATGGTAATGTTCACCAAACTGAAAAGACGTGGCTGACGCTCCTGCATCAGCCAGTAGTTTTTCACGATGAACAGAAAATCCAGCTCGGGCTGCGATAGCCACCATTGAACAAGGCCGCTCGCCAGGACGTAACCAATCGCGCCGGTAAACAGCGCGATCAGAAGCGCAGAGCCAAGCTGGTGTGCGCGGGTTGAAAGTCCGTCAGTATTCATAGCCATATCATACCCCCTTACCGTTCAAGACCTTCCTCGCGCGACCGCTGACGGACTTGCTCGTCCTGCCGTTCGAGTTCCTGCGCCCGCTCGTCCTGCTTGCTCATGTCGTTTAGCTCTCGATCCTTCGACACGGCATCGAGTGCGGCGGTTCTGTCTGCCCCATGGGCCTGTTCGGCTTGCAGGTATCGTTCGGCCAGATTGATCTGGTCGTCGCGGCCCCCGAAGTCGCGCAGAACCTCGGTATTACCTGCCTTCAACTCCTGCGCAGCTTCGCGGCCGAGAGTCTTATCAACGATCTCGGTCAAGCGGCGCTGTTGATCGTCGGTAAGCGTATCGCGGCTGGCGAGTTCTTTGGCCTCGTTGATAAGTGCCTGACGATCCTCGACTGTCTCAACCAGATCGCGGTTGTCGGTGTGCTGCATTTCCATCCGCTCGTGGTATCCACCCCAAAACTCGCGGTCAGATGCGCGGCTGGTGGGATCGGAAACGACAGATTCAAGCGAAGGAACCGATTTGGAGCGTTCGTCACCGATACCCACGGTTGTCGCCATTCGCCTGACGCCCTGATCTGTGATTTCGCTCGCGCTCGGAAGGTCTTTCGCGTCAGCATCCGCAAAGGCCGCGCCAGCTTCGCGGGCCGTCGAAAATTCCTGAACCTCTCCCGTGCGCGAAGAGTAGACGGAATAGCTGTTCGCGCCCCGCTCGTCGCCGGCGCTCCGATCAAATTGCGCCTCGGCCTGCGCACCGATCCGGTCGGGGTCGCCGCTGGCGTCATAGTCAACCGCATTTTCCATGCGCTCGCGCTCGTGGAAATCCCGAAGGGCGGCAATATTTTCGTCGGTCGGCTCAAGGTTGTTCTCGTCAACCGGGCTTTCCAGCCGCAGTTCCGTGTCGGTTACGGCTGCTTCCCTCACCTGCGCCTCGGTCATTTCCAGACGTTCGCCAGTGCCTGTGATAACCGGAATGGTGACTTCCGCGCTTTGGGCTTCGATGCTTTCACGGTTCGTTTGGGTCATAATCGCGGTTGCAGCGTCCAGCTCGTGATCTTCGCCCTGACCGCGATCTTGCTCCATGCTCCGCGACAGGCCGTTGTAGGTGTCCAGCACTTCCTTGAACGCTTGATCCCGGCCCGCTTCGGTATCGAGGTCATAGCCTCGCTCGCTGGCGATGGCTCGCGCGTCCGCCTCAACCCAATGCGCCTCAAGAGCGGCGTTGCTGGACTGCACGGAAAGCCGTGCCGCAAGCTCGTCGGGGTCGATCCCTGTTCCCTCAAGCGCAGCAGAAAGCTGCTCGCGGTCCATACCTTGAAGTTGCTCACGGGCATTTTCGGCGTAAATGGTTCCGTTTGCAGGCTCGATATACTCTCGATCAGCAAAGCCCTTCTCGATCTCCTGCATGTCGCGCACGGCATCGAAATACTTGGCCTCAAGCTCGGGCCGCTCGGCGGGGGGCATATCGTCGATACGGTCGCGCACGGCCATAAGATCATTGCGGGCCTGCTCGATAGTTTGAGCCAACCGCTCGCTTTCTTCCTTCATAAGCTGGTCGTCGGGCATAACACGATCTCCTCTCAAGGTTTCAATGAACTGACTGGTAAGCGCCCTACCCTGCTCCAACGCCTGCGCGGCAACCGCAAAGCCTCGGGAAAGAGCCGGATAATCGGGGCCAAGGCTTTCAGCCAGGCCGCGATATTCTTCGATATGAGCTGCGAGCTTTTGTTGCCGCCACTCGGCCGCCCGAACCTCTTCATCACTGGCGGGCCGGGCAGGGCCGCCGCCTGTCGGCGTCTTGGTGGCAAGGTTTTCGTCCGTGCGGTCGCGCTCTGGCACATCAACCGCCCAGCGGTTCCGGTGGGTTTCTATCCAGCCGTCTTTTGTGCGAACGGAAACAGCCTCTTTGCCCTCGTGGGTGATCCGAACCCGTTCACCGATCGCGGGCTGCGCTGCCTCCACGGCTGGCCGCAACTCTTTGCCCCACAAGGTCTTTTCACCCGCCGGGGTTTGAACGGTCACGAAATAGCTGGCCCGCTCTTTGGGCTTGTTCTGATAGGGCGCTTCCCCAAAGGCAACCAATGTTCCAGCAAGCCCGCGCAACGCCTCGCGGGGGTGTGCTTGGGGCGGCGCTGTGAGGCCGCGCGACATGCGACTGCTGTTGACCAGCTCGATTCCGTGGCTGGCGGCGTGTTCTACGATGCGATCTTTGAACACGTCATAGTTAAACTCATGGTCACGCGCGAAATAGAAAAACTCCCCTTCCGAGTTGCGCCGATCCACGATGATGTGAGCATGTGGGTGGTCTTTGTCGGTATGAACAGCCGCAACGTAGTTGAACCGGCTCCGGCCTTGATCGAGCAAGTCGAAGCATGTTGCCCTGACGATTTCGGCAACCGCCTCCGGGTCGGTTCCGCGCGGGAAGGATGCAACCATGTGCATCGAGTGACCGCTATCGACCTTCCGATTCCAACCTTCGGCCCAATCCGCTGCCATAGCTCGGGTATATTCGGGGGGCAGATGATCGAGCCGGTCTATCTGCTTGTTCGGGTCAATGATGTGGTCGGCCTTGCCAAGAACGTAGTCCATCTGCGCAGCCAGACCGTTCGGGCCATGGCACCCGCCGTTCTTAACGACCTTGAACACGATCTGCGGGACGCCCCGGACGTTGGCTGCCATCCGGGCGGATCGCGTCCCGTGCCCCCCTCGGCGCAGATTGACGCGAGCGTTGTTGTTCTTGAGCCATTCGGTGCGCCCGATGATAAAGGGCTTCGGGGAAGTCACTGGCTAACCTCCCGCAGCAAATCAGAAATCCGGGCTTTGCGGCGCTTAGCAGCATTGAGGAAGAGGCCGTCCAGGCTCCGGGTAAGGGACTTTAGATCACGCTCCGCCGCTTCGACCTCTTTCCACTGTGCTGCCGCAAGGCTTGCCCGCCCTTGATAGCGGGCCTCCCGGTTTAGATGAGCTGCGATCTGGTTCAGGTTGCCACCGATGACTTTGATCTGCCGTGTCAGATCACGGATGGCTTCTGAAACATCAGGATCGGCTTCGAGAAAATCGGCCGCACGGCGCAGAACGCGACGGGAAAGTTCGGCCCGACTGACCCCAAGACGACCGGCAAGAACATCGAGCGCGACCAGCTCGTAAGGGGCAAGTCGGGCTGAAACGCGAGCTTCGACGCTCGTAACCGGCCCCGCAGCAGTCCCGGCACGGTGCTTCTCGATAGCGCGATAGACCGTAGGGCGAGAAACGCCGAAGCGCCCGGCGAGGGCTGTAACGCTCTCACCGGACGCTGCCGCTTTGGCTATCTCCTTGCTTTCGCTTGCCGAAAGCCGCCGATTGATAGTCATGGGTAAGTGTAACGATCCCAAATTACATTTCCTGCCACCTTACCATCAAAGTTAGCTGTTTTTCGCACCGCTGACAAGGAACGGTTGAAGCGCGAAAAACAGAAGCTGACTTTGATTCCGCCACGGTGATCGTGCCCCGCACGATCAGACCGGGACGCCCAAAGCGGCCAGGTCCGAACGCCTCTGGCGTGAGCCGTTGGGCCTTTCGTGCCACCGAAAGGCCCTTCTGCGCTTACAACACGCCCCTGTCGGCGGTTATGCCCCCGCAGAGCGCCGCAGAGAGCCGCCTAGGGGCCTTCTCCGATGCCTCCGCTACCCCTATAGCGGACGAGGGAGAAGGCCCCTGCATGGTCACGCCAGAGCGAAAAAGGTAGCCTCGCCTGTCGCTATCTGGCAGTTGGCAAATGGCAACTGGCAGTCGGCAATCGGTAACTGGTAGTCGGCAACTGGTATACGGCAAAAGGCAATTGGCAACTGGCAACTGACAACTGACAACTGGTAATCGGCAGAGGGCAAGGGGCAAGTGTCAGGCGGCAATCGGTAGTCGGCAAGAGGCAAGAGGCAAGAGGCAAGAGGCAAGCGACCTAATGGCACTTGTCAGATGGCAACTGACAAGTGACAAGTGGTAAGCGGTTGACGCAAGCTCTGCGCGAGTATATCCTTGACGCAATGAAAGTATATAACGAGGCAAGATTATGCTGACCATCGCTGTTGTCGGCCAGAAGGGCGGCTCTGGAAAATCCACGGTAGTTTGGGCTTTGGGCAATGCTGCTCTTGGACGGGGCAAGCGCGTTGTGATGATCGAGACAGACCCCCAAGGTTCGACCCTCGATTATGTCGAAAGAGCGCAGGCCAAATATCCCGGCATCGCGGAACAGCTTGTCGGGACAATGCTGCGGTCCAGCGATGCGGAAGAGATCGACACGATCTTGACCGAACTCGGGGAACAGGGTTTCGACTATTGCCTGATTGACACGCAAGGGTCTCACTCGGAATTAAGCCGGGCACTGATGGTCATGGTTGACCGCATCATCATTCCCGCAATGCCGGTCGAGCATGTCTATCGCAGTCAGATGGCAACGGTTGCCGCGTATGAAGATGTGCGGCGGCTGCTTTTGGAAGATGACCCCGCCGCCTTCGTTCCGCCCTGCGGCATCTTGCTCAATGCGTTCAAGGCCAATGATCGTATGAACGCAGAACAGGCTCAAGCATTTGAACTGTTTACCGCCCATGAGCTGACGCTTCCCTTCTTCCTGCCGCAGCGTAACGGGTTCCAAACGCTCGGTTCGGGAAAAGTCATCTCGCAGGAAATCGAGGCGACCAGTGATCCGCGTGATTGGGTTCGGCGCGATGCCCACCGCCGCGATCTGGCGGAAGCAAACGCGGTTCTGGAAGCCATAGAAGGCATGGCGTGATGGCAGAGCTTAGCAAGGTAAAGCGTCCGAACCGTGTGGCACTACTGAAAAAGGTTCAGGAACAGCCGATGCCGCCCGCTCGGGTGCCTCTACATGAGGGGGCGCAAGAGCATGAAACAACGCTTCCGGCACCCGAACCTGAACCGGCGGCACCAGCGCCAGCACCAGCGCCAGCGCCAGCACCAGCACCAGCGCCTGAACCTGAACCTGAACCAGCACCCGAACCAGAACCGGCGGCCTCTGCGAATCTGGAAAAGGTGAACGATCCAGAAAGCATCCTGCCGCCCGCTGCTGCATCCAAAACACCGCGACAAGCACCTCCGGCACCGGCACCGGCACCGGAAAAAGCAATGACCCGGCGGCATCGGTTTTCTTTGCGCTTCGATAATCCGGCGCTTCTCAAAGAGGCTACGGCGGTCGCAGAAAGCTACGGTGTGCCTCTGGCTCATATCATCAAGGCGATTGCACAAGAGACGAAAATCGCAGCGGATGACTTTCAGCAAGCGCCGCCTCCGTCTGCCGTTGCCCTTCGTCCAGGTGGCGGAGTGCGGGTGGAACTTAGCATGGATTCCGCCGATGCAGATGGGTGGCTAACCCGGCATGATCCGCTTAGGATTCAGCCAGCCAGCATCGTGCTACGCCCCGTGGCCGTTCACGCATTTGAGCGCACCGCGCCGCAAAAGCTGGCTGCGCTCAAGAAAGAGAAATGACCACCGATGAAGAGTTTGATACAACGCCTGTGTATCGGTTTGTGAAAGGAAACCCCATGAAAGCGATCATTGCAGCGGCTATCGTGGTAGCCACCTGCGGAATGGCGTCTGCTAACGAGTGGTCAGCCAAAGACGACAAGGGCCTTAAGGTCTATAATCTGCGTGACGGAAGCGCGACCCTCGATCTGGTCTGCGACCCCGATAATCTCTGGGAACCGCCCGAATATCATCTTGTAGTGAAACAGGGTGGCAACATCCTCGACGGCAGCTCTGTTGAAATCAAGAAAGGCGAAGAAGCCCTTACGATGCCGCTTTCTGGCGGCTCGATCCTTTCGACAGACAGGGACGGCTGGAACAAACTGATCGAGCTGCTTAGCCAGCCTGGGCTGATTGAGTTTCACGCGGGCGAAAACACCGTGGCGCTGAACGCGACCAGCGCCCTGACTTCGGGTTGCGCAAGGCAAGCCGCCGAATGATTGCCGCGTAGCGGCCCCGGCGCGGGAAGCGCCGGATCGGGCGTTGTGGGGGGCGACAGAACCCCGCAACGCCCGATCACTTTTAAGAGGAAGGCCCGCCGGATGGCGGGCCTCGGTCAATGCTTCCAGTGGTCATGCCCATACCATCGACCTAGAACCTGAACCCGGCCCTTACCGTCGATAGGGCAGGGGGCACCACAAAGCCGCTCGCCTCGCTCGATCAGCGCGACATGGGCGGTTTGCTCTTCGCCGGGCGGGCCGTCCGTAAAGCCCTCGACATAGAATTGCCAAGGGCCTCGACCGTCCTCCCGGCTCTGGAAAAAGCCGTGCCAGTTCCGGCACTGGTAGCGCCCTGCCCACCACTCGGCCCCGTGTTGGGTTTTGTCGATGGTTTCGGGGAAAAGATCGTCGGTCATGCCTGCATCCGCCCTGTGAGAATGAAAAGATCAGGGTTCTTTTCGACCATGAGACATTGCCCCTCGGTGTGGCCGTGCATGAGGCATTTCGCCTTCATCTTCGCGCGGCTCTCGTCGCTGATACCCTCGCGGTCACGGCAGAAATAGGCATATCCGTAAAGGTGGGTTTCCCAATAGCGCGGCATTTTCCGCGTGGTTTTCACCGTTGTTTGCATCTGGTGTTCCTCGATCTGGCAGGAATGGGGCCGCCCCGCCCCCGAAGGGCGGGGCAGAGGGTCAAGCCGCAAGCGGCTCGGCCTCGTCCATTTCGTCGGCCTCGGGCTGAACCTTGGCGCGGCCTCCGCGCTCAAGGATCAGATTGCAAGCGGCCTGCGCGGCGCTGGCGGCGGTGAAGATCAGGCGCTTGTCATCCTTCAGCGCCTTAAGCCAGCTTTCGATATAGGCGGCGGTTTGATCGAAATCGGGTGCAAGCCCAAGGCTCGCATAGACCATGCAAGAACCGATTTCCGCGATCAGCTCTTCAAAGGCATAGGCTTCTCGGTCCCGGCCCTTGTTGAACCGATCAAGGCGGCTGCTGTGCCCGGTCCAGTGGGTCAGCTCGTGGGCCAGGGTCGCATAATACCCGCTGGCGCTGTGGAAAGTCGCAATCGGCGGCATATGGATGTGGTCTTTAAGCAGGTGATAAAACGCCTTGGGATCGTCGCTTGTCTCAATCCTCGCGCCGGTCGCGGCGAAAAAGGCGTCAAGCTGCGGGTCGGCCTCGGTGCCAAGGTCACGGGGCGCTTCGGCTGGCTTACCTGCAAACTCTTCCGGCAAGCCCTCGATCTGGTCGGCATTGAAAACACGGTAAGCCCGCGCGAAGCCGCGTTCTTCCTTCTCGCCGGTTTCCTCGTTCTTCTTCTCGAAACGGCCGATTTTGACAACGGTTGCGGATTTCTCACCTTTCCGCACCTGCCCGCCAAGCTCTTGCGCCTGCTTGTAGGTCATCCAGAAAGCAGACGAATAGCCCTTCTCGGCGGCCTCAAGCCAAAGCATCACAACATTGATGCCCTGATAGGGCTGGCCGTTGGCGCGGCGGGGAAAGGCTGCGCCGCCGGTCGCGCCGGTCCACGGTTTCCGCCACGGCGCGGTGCCCGCTTCCATAGCGCGGATGATCTGGTTGGTGACGTGGGCGTGAAGATCGAATTTGTCAGCCATTTGTGGCCTCCGTTTTGTGGTGGTGGCCTTGCGGTGCCCTCTTTTGAAA
>ERZ1645187.1046-NODE-1046-length-26138-cov-167.041598_pt1 | contig 26138 bp, 23 predicted proteins | sample MGYA00575352_ERZ1645187 | MGnify/ENA primary metagenome ERZ1645187 (study PRJEB40837, sample SAMN11349314) | freshwater sediment metagenome | isolation source: river sediment | host: Sediment | place: India: Wazaribad , New Delhi | collected 2017-02-21 ...
TCGTCAAGCGCGCGCTGGAGCTCTCCGCTTCGGCGATCATCCTCGTCCACAACCACCCCTCGGGCGACCCGACCCCGTCGACCGCCGACATCACCATGACCAAGCAGATCGTCGACATCGCGAAATCGCTCGGCATCGCCGTCCACGACCACATCGTCATCGGCCGCGAGGGTCACGCCAGCTTCAAGGGGCTGCGGTTGCTGTGATCCGGAGCCGGGCCGCGTCGGCAGAGGTTCACGGCGTGTACTTCTCGTCGAGGACCAGCGTCCGATCGGAGAGATGGTGCTTCTCGGCGATCTCCTCGATCGCCTTCACGAGGCGGCGGACGTGCGAGGCCGAATGGACCTCGACCACCAGCCGATCGATCGGCCGGCGCACCCTGGCGAGGTCGAGCCGGGCATGGCCGTCGCGGGCGCAGGTCCGCGCCACGTCCTCGGCGAACATCCGGATGTCGAGATCGATCTCGGGATCGTAGGCGACGTCGACGACGATCCTGTGCATGGAAGCCACCTCCCTCGCTCTACCGCGCCCCCGGCACGGCACGATTCCACCGTCGATGCGCCACCGGTCCGAAACACTCCGGCGCCGATGCCGCGGCGAGCCGTCCGTTCGGACCGCACCCGTCGGATCGGAGCCGTGGCACGACCGGTCCTGCCGGCCACGTCGGTCGACGCCATGATGACCATTTCCAGAGGTGGAGCGCCAGTGGCGGAAGCGCAGATCCGATCTCCGCCCAATCCTTGGGCACATCGCCCGTCGATCGAGCAAATCCAAGCCTTTGAGCGGCATTTCCTGCTCTTCCAATACACTTGCGCCGCCCCTTTCGCGGGTCGATGATGCTTCGCGAAGCACGAGGGAACGGCTTGCGAAGGAGTGGCGCGGGCGATGGTGAGAGCCTTCGATGAGATGACCGGTCTGGGAGCCGAGTGCCGGGCGGGCTACGAGATCGTCGACACCTGGCTGAAGAACACGCCCCCCGAACTCCTGCGCCAACGCCGCCATGAGGCCGAATTGCTGTTCCGTCGCATCGGCATCACATTCGCCGTCTATGGCGATGCCGAGGGCGAGGAACGCCTGATCCCCTTCGACATCGTGCCGCGCATCCTCAGCCGCCCCGAATGGGACCGGCTGGAGGCCGGGCTCGTCCAACGTGTCACGGCGCTCAACCTCTTCCTCGACGACGTCTACGGCAAAGGCGAGATCGTCCGCGCCGGGGTGGTCCCGGAAGACCTCGTCTACAGGAACCCCTATTATCGCCCCGAGATGCAGGGCGTCTCGCTGCCGCACCGGATCTGGGTGTCGATCGCCGGCATCGACATCGTCCGGGTCGACGCCGACACCTTCTACGTGCTCGAGGACAACGCCCGCACCCCCTCCGGGGTCTCCTACATGTTGGAGAACCGCGAGGTCATGCTGCGGCTCTTCCCCGACCTCTGTGCCCGCCACCGCATCGCCCCGGTGGAGAACTACGGCGACGAGTTGCTCGCCACGCTGAAGTCGATGGCGCCACGCACCGCCACCGCCGATCCGACCGTGGTCCTGCTCACCCCCGGCCCGTTCAACTCCGCCTATTACGAGCATTCGTTCCTGGCCGACAAGCTCGGCGCCGAACTGGTCGAAGGCACCGATCTCTACGTGCGCGAGAACGTCGTCTACATGCGCACCACCGAGGGCCCGAAACGGGTCGACGTGATCTATCGCCGCCTCGACGACGACTTCATCGATCCCCTCGCCTTCCGTGCCGATTCGGTGCTGGGCGTACCCGGCCTGATGGCCGCCTATCGCGCCGGCAACGTGACGCTCGCCAACGCGGTCGGCACCGGTGTCTCCGACGACAAGGCGGTCTACAGCTACATGCCGGAGATCATCCGCTTCTACACCGGCAAGGACGCCATCCTGAAGAACGTCCCGACCCACCGCTGCCGCGAACCGGAGGCACTGAAATACGTGCTCGACCATCTGCCCGAGTTGGTGGTCAAGGAGGTCGACGGTTCCGGCGGCTACGGCATGTTGGTCGGCCCCAAGGCCGATGCCGCCAAGATCGAGACCTTCCGCGCCAAGCTGAAGGCTCATCCCGAGAAGTTCATCGCCCAGCCGACGCTGGCGCTCTCCACCTGCCCGACCTTCGTCGGCGAGGGTGTGGCACCGCGCCACGTCGACCTGCGCCCCTATGTGCTGACCGGCGCCGACGGCGTACGCGTCGTCCCGGGAGGGCTCACCCGCGTCGCGCTCGAGGCCGGTTCGCTGGTGGTCAATTCGAGTCAGGGCGGCGGCACCAAGGACACCTGGGTGGTCGACGTGCCGACGCCGCAGCAGATGCAACAGATCCATCAGACCCAGCAACAGCAACAGGCTTCGGCCAAGCCCGTCTGAACCACCCCTCGCGGACGGACGCGGCCAGCCGCGCCCTCCGCCGCCGCTCTTCCCAGGACGCCGCCCATGCTCAGCCGCACCGCCGACAGTCTCTTCTGGCTCTCCCGCTACGTCGAGCGCGCCGAGAACACCGCTCGCATCGTCGATGCCGCCTCACGTCTCGCCGCCCTGCCGACCGGTTACGGCGCCGTCGGCAACGAATGGGAATCGGCGCTCGCCGCCTCCGGCTGCCTCGCCGCCTTCACCGAGATCTACGGCGAGGAGGCCACCGCCGACGCGGCGATTGATTTTCTCGCCTTCTCGCCGGCCAACCCGTCGTCGATCAAGAACTGCCTCGAGATCGCCCGTTTCAACGCCCGCGCCGTGCGTACCGCACTGACCGCCGAGATGTGGGAGACGATCAACTCCGCCTGGCTCGAGCTCAAGGCCTATGGCGCCGGAGAACTCGATCTCACCCGCCTCGCCGACTTCCTGCGCTTCGTCAAACGCACCTCGCTCGCCTTCGACGGTTCCGCCTACCGCACCATGCTGAGGAACGACGCCTACTGGTTCACCCGCGTCGGCGTCTTCATCGAACGCGCCGACGCCACCGCGCGCCTGCTCGACGTCAAGTATCACGTGCTGCTGCCGCCGGAGGCGCAGATCGGCGGCTCGCTCGACTACTTCCAATGGTCGTCGATCCTGCGCGCCGTCTCCGCCCAGACCTCCTACCACTGGGTCTATCGTCAGGCGCTGAAGCCGTGGCTGGTCGCCGACCTGATGGTCCTCAACAAGCAGATGCCGCGTTCGCTCGCCGCCTGCTACGAGAACATCACCCGCAATCTCGACCAGATCGCCCACGGCTACGGCCGCCAGGGCGCGGCGCAACGCCATGCGCGAGCGCTCTACACCCAACTGGAATCGAGCGACATCGACACCGTCATCGCCGGCGGGCTGCACGAGTTCCTCTCCGACTTCATCGCCGACAACGGGCGCCTCGGTGCCCTGATCACGGAACAGTATCTGGTCTGACCCGCCATGCGCCTCGCCATCACCCACGAGACGGTCTACCGCTTCGAGCATCCCGCCTCGCGCGCCATCCAGACCCTGCGTCTGACCCCGCGCAACACCGAGGCGCAACTCGTCGACCGTTGGCGTATCGACGTCTCCCAGGACTGCCACCTCTCGCCCGTCGAGGACGCCTTCGGCAATCTCACTCACACCTTCTCGATCGACGGACCGATCGACGAACTGGTGATCTCCGCCTCGGGTGAGGTGGTGACCGAGGACACCAACGGCGTCCTCCACGCCACCCGCGACCGCCTGCCGCTGATGGCCTTCCGCCGCGAAACCGAACGCACCCGTATCGAGCCGCCGGTGCGCGCCTTCGCCGCCGACGCCTTCGACACCGCCGGACGCGAACCGCTCGCCGCCCTCCACACCCTGATGCGCCGCCTCGCGGAGACGGTCGCCGTCGACGACGAAGCCGAGATCCGGCCCCCCGACGCCCTGCTGGCGGAGAAGGTGGGGCGCGTCGAGGACGTCGCCCACCTTTTCGCCGCGCTCGCCCGCGCCCTCGACATCCCGACGCGGATCGCCGGCGGCTGGCTCGCCCGCGGCGTCGCTCACACCTGGATCGAGGCCCACCTCGGCCCCTCGCTCGGCTGGGTCGGTTTCGACGCGGTCGAGAACAGCTGTCCGACCGATGCCTGGATCCGCCGTGCCATCGGTCTCGACGCCCTCGACATCGCTGCGGTACGGGGCGTGCGCAACCGCCTCGGCGGCGAGACCGAGGTGACCCGCATCACCATCCGTGAGGTGTCGCGCGCCTGAGCGCGCCCGCGTCCCCTGGTCGCTCCCCGCGCCGGCGGTTGCGTCTCGGAGAGCCCTTGCCTATGGTCGCCGCGCCGCCGGGGGGCGGTCGGACGACATGCGAACGAACGGGGACGGGGCGATGACCTATTGTGTGGGGATCCTGGTGCGCGAGGGCCTGGTGATGATCGCCGACACCCGCACCAACGCAGGCCTCGACAACATCGCCACCTTCCGCAAACTCAACGTCTTCGAGAAGCCGGGTGACCGTGTCGTCACCATCGCCACCGCCGGCAATCTGTCGATTTCCCAGGCGGTGATCTCGTTGGTCACCGAGGGGCTCGAGAACCCCGAGACCGGCGAGATCGACACGATCTGGACGGCGCCCTCGATGTTCCGCGCCGCCCAACTCGTCGGCCGCGCCATCCGCGAGGTCTACCGCCTCGACGGCCCGATGCTGGAGAAGAAGAACCTCACATTCGACGTCACCATGTTGCTCGGCGGCCAGATCGCCGGCGGCCGACTGCGCCTGTTCATGGTCTATGCCGCCGGCAACTTCATCGAGGCGACGGTCGACACGCCCTATCTGCAGATCGGCGAGCACAAATACGGCAAACCGATTCTCGATCGCGCCGTCAAATTCGACTACGACCTGCAGGACGCACTGAAGCTCGGTCTGATCTCGATGGACTCGACCATGCGCTCGAACCTCGGCGTCGGCATGCCGATCGACTTCGCCGTGGTCCGCCGCGACGACATCCGCGCCGAGCTCTCCTACCGCATCGAGGCGGGCGAGCCCTATTTCCACGACCTGCGCGAACGCTGGTCGGCGGCGCTGCGCAAAGCCCACCAGGACATCCCCCGCCCCCCCTACGGCGGCGGGGTGTGAGCCTCGCGGCGCCCCCCCCTTCTCGTTCAATGCAGTCGGAAGATCCCGTCGACGCGCTTCCATTCGGCAGGGGCGATCATCTCGTGGTGCGCCACTTCGACCGAGTGGATCGGCCCGTCGAGCTCACGCGCCCAGAAGTCGAGGAACTTCGACGGTTGCGGAAACTTCGGCGCCAGGTCCCAGTCCTGCCAGAGATAGCTCTGCAACGGCAGCGGCCGATCGGACATGCGATAGAGGATGTTGGCGGTGGTGAGCGAAAAGCCTTCCAACTGACGACGGAAGGCGTCGTCGATACGCGGTTCCGGCATGGGTCGCCCCCCCTCGTGGCTGCGACGAAGCTCTCGTCACCCCACTTCCATGCAAGCTCGAAACCGTTTGAGAAGTCTTTGCGAGCAGATACTTGGCAGCAATGGACGAAGAGTACTGCCGAGGCGGTGTTCGAATGGCGCCCGCCCTCCGGTACGACCGCCTGCCACGCCTCGGAACGGTCCCTGCGGCGCGGGCGCTCCGCTTTCGCCGAAGACGCACTCCCGTCGCGGCAACGGGTCGGGATGGGGATCGGTGGCGCGCGGGGGGAGGTCCGCCACGCGCACCGCCTCGATCGACCGCCTCGAAACACCGGTGCCCCGCCCGTCGCCGAACGACCATCGCCACACCGCGTGCGGATCCCGCCTCTCTGGCACTCCTGTCGTTCGAGTGCCAGAATTTCGCCATCCCCCCCTTGAACCAGACGCCGACTTCGCCCAGATGAACGCTACCGGTTCCGCGCCCCGTGGAAACGAGGTCGGTCCATGCGACCCGTCACCGCCGGTGGAATCGGGTCGGGGAGCCTTCGGGTCCCCTTCCACTCTCTGTCCCACGCGTGGAGGAAGAGCCTCATGAAGTTCCGCCCGTTGCACGATCGGGTCGTCGTCAAGCGTGTCGAAGCCGAGCAGAAGACCGCCGGCGGCATCATCATCCCCGGCACCGCCCAGGAGAAGCCGCAGGAAGGCGAGATCGTCGCCGTCGGCCCCGGCGCCCGCGACGACAAGGGCGCGCTCGTCGCCCTCACGGTGAAGCCCGGCGACAAGGTCCTCTTCGGCAAGTGGTCCGGCACCGAAGTCAAGATCGACGGTCAGGACCTGTTGATCATGAAGGAAGCGGACATCCTCGGCATCGTCGCCTGACGTCCCGACCGGAGCCGAGCCGGCTCCGGACCCGCCCTTTCCTCAGAACGAACCGAAGAATTCAGGAGCACGCTGACATGGCTGCCAAGGACGTCAAATTTTCGGTCGACGCGCGCGAGAAGATGCTGCGCGGCGTCGACATCCTCGCCAACGCGGTGAAGGTCACCCTCGGCCCCAAGGGTCGCAACGTCGTCATCGAGAAGTCCTACGGGGCGCCGCGCATCACCAAGGACGGCGTCACCGTCGCCAAGGAGATCGAGCTCGAGGACAAGTTCGAGAACATGGGCGCCCAGATGGTGCGCGAAGTGGCCTCGAAGACCAACGACCTCGCCGGTGACGGCACCACCACCGCGACGGTTCTCGCCCAGGCGATCGTCAAGGAAGGCGCCAAGGCGGTCACCGCCGGCATGAACCCGATGGACCTGAAGCGCGGCGTCGATCTCGCCGTCGAGGCGGTCGTCGGCGCCATCAAGGCGATGTCGAAGCCGATCACCTCCAACGAGGAGATCGCCCAGGTCGGCACCATCTCCGCCAACGGCGACACCGAGATCGGCGGCTTCCTCGCCGAGGCGATGCAGAAGGTCGGCAACGAGGGCGTCATCACGGTGGAAGAGGCGAAGTCGCTGACCACCGAACTCGACGTCGTCGAGGGCATGCAGTTCGATCGCGGCTATCTCTCGCCCTACTTCGTCACCAACGCCGAGAAGATGCGCGCCGAGCTCGAGGATCCCTACATCCTCATCCACGAGAAGAAGCTCTCCGGCCTCCAGGCGATGCTGCCGGTGCTCGAGGCCGTGGTGCAGACCTCGCGTCCGCTGGTCATCATCGCCGAGGACATCGAGGGCGAGGCGCTCGCCACCCTGGTGGTCAACAAGCTGCGCGGCGGCCTCAAGGTCGCGGCGGTGAAGGCCCCGGGCTTCGGTGATCGCCGCAAGGCCATGCTCGAGGACATCGCCATCCTGACCAACGGTCAGGTGATCTCCGAGGATCTCGGCATCAAGCTCGAGAACGTCACCCTCGACATGCTCGGCCGCGCCAAGAAGGTGACGATCGAGAAGGAGAACACCACCATCGTCGACGGCACCGGCGCCCGCGCCGACATCGACGCCCGCGTCGCCCAGATCAAGGCGCAGATCGAGGAGACCACCTCCGACTACGATCGCGAGAAGCTCCAGGAGCGCCTCGCCAAGCTCGCCGGCGGCGTCGCGGTGATCCGCGTCGGCGGCGCCACCGAGATCGAGGTCAAGGAGAAGAAGGACCGCGTCGACGACGCCATGCACGCCACCCGCGCCGCGGTCGAGGAAGGCATCCTGCCGGGCGGCGGCGTCGCCCTGCTGCGCGCCATCAAGGCCCTCGACGCGGTCACCCCGGCCAATGCCGATCAGAAGACCGGCGTCGAGATCGTCCGCAAGGCGATCACCGCTCCGGCCCGCCAGATCGCGCTCAACGCCGGTGACGACGGCTCGATCGTCGTCGGCAAGATCCTCGAGAGCGCCGACGTCGCCTTCGGCTGGAACGCCCAGACCGGCGCCTACGGCGACATGTTCGCCTTCGGCGTCATCGACCCGGCCAAGGTCGTGCGTTGCGCCCTCCAGGACGCGGCCTCGGTCGCCGGCCTGCTCATCACCACCGAGGCGATGATCGCCGACAAGCCGAAGAAGGACGCCGGCCCGGCGATGCCCCCCGGCGGCGGCATGGGCGGCATGGACTTCTGATCGAAGATCGGAAGGATCACCAATTGAACGCGAAAGGCGGGCTTCGGCCCGCCTTTTTCGTATCAGCAATTCGCCGATGGGCCCTTTTACTCAGATTTGACCATCGCCCCGTCCCCGGAAAATCGGAAGCTCCGACTATCGCCGCCTCGTCAGGCCACCGATCCAAACACCAATCAGTATCGTGAGCAGCAACGGCGGCTGAAACATCACAAGATTCTCAAAATGTAGATGCCATTCAATTTTATTGATCTGTATATTGAGCAGACTATCCACAATACTATGGTGATCATAATGCGAATTCGCCACAGAGATCAAAATTCCCATCACAAATGAAACGAAAATTGAAGCGATGTATCTTATTTTATATAGATAACTACCAATCGATACCCCAATAATAAGACCGGGAATTGCCATAAATGGGAAAAGAAGGACCCACACAAAGAAAATCATAAGCGTCCACCTCGTCGCTCCGTCAAAAAGCATAGTCATATATAGATATTGAGAAGTTGAATATTTATTGATATACACCCAGTCGATATGAACTGAATGCATTTTCGTCTTGCACCCTCCCCGGGGTCGAGAACTTGGGTTGTTCGCTTTCGCCCCAATCTCGCCCCATCCGTACCGATCCTTCCCGCCCACGGCTGCCGTGCCAACGGTCCGCCGTCGATGATTCGTGCGCTCAGCGCCTCAGGATCCGGAGCCGATGATCGAAACCCGCCTGCGTTTCTCGCGCCGTGCGCTCCTCGCCGGCGTCGCCCTCGGCTTCCTGACCAGCGCCCTCCCCGCTCTGGCCGCCAAGAAGAAGAAGGCCGCCGCCCCCGCCAAGGCCGAGGAGCCGACCTTCACCGGCACGGCCCTCCCCGTCCCCCGCCTCGTCGACCTCGCCGACGGCGAGACCTTCGATCTCGTCGCCGAGGCCACCCGCCACGCCTTCGTCGAGGGTAAGCCGGTCGATGCGCTCGGCTACGGCGGCACCTACATGGGCCCGGCGCTACGGCTGAAACGCGGCACTCGTCCGAAGATCCGGCTCGTCAACCGCCTCGCTCGACCGACCAACATCCACTGGCACGGCCTGCTCGTCCCCTCGAGCCAGGACGCCGCCACCCATCCCGGCCTGAAGACGGGTGAGAGCTTCGAGACCGCGCTGACCGTCGATCAACCGGCGGCCACCCTGTGGTACCACACCCATGTCCACGGCCGTACCGCTCGCGACGTCCACGACGGCCTCGCCGGCCTGATGATCGTCACCGACGAGGCGAGCGCCGGCCTCGGCCTGCCGTCGACCTGGGGCGTCGACGACCTCCCCCTCGTCCTCCAGGACCGCGATCTCGACCCGACCGGCAGGCCGGTCTATCCGGCGACGGCCGTGGTGATCGAACACGGCTTCCGCGGCCGAGACATGGTGGTCAACGGTGTGACCAACGCCGTCGCCCGCGTACCGCATCGTCTGGTGCGCCTGCGCCTGGTCAACGCCGCCAACGCGCGGACCTTCCGCCTGTTCTTCGAGGACAACCGCAATTTCCGCCTGATCGCCACCGACGCGGGGTTTCTCGCCGAGCCGGCGGAACTGTCGCTCCTGGTGCTGACGCCGGGCGAACGCGCCGAGATCCTGGTCGACTTCGCCGAGGGTATCGGTGTGCTGATGACCGGCCCAGACGAACACGACCATCGCGTCGGCGCCGCGACGACGACGATTCCCGACGTGATCGATCGTCCCGCCCGCCTCGTCGCCTTCGATGTCGTCCGCGACGATCGGCCGAGCGCCGCCGTGCCGAGTCGCTTGGCGCTACCGCTCGCTGCGGTCGGCTCGACCGCCGGGCTGAAACGCCGCCGCTTCGAACTGCGCACCCTGCCCAATCCCGCCGCCGCCGCCGTCGGGACCGGCGGTCACGATCATCACATGATGCACACCGCGACGACACCCGCGGCCGCGGCTCAGGGGCCGGCGACCCACGACACCGAGAGTGCCCCCCTACCGATCCTGCCGACCATCAACGGCCGCACCTTCGCCATCGGGCGCATCGACGAGGCGGTCGGCCTCGGCGCCACCGAGATCTGGGAGATCGTCTCCCCCGACATGGCCCACCCTTTCCACCTCCACGGCGCCCATTTCCGCGTCCTCTCCGAGGACGGCGACCAGCCGAAGACGTGGAATCGCGGACCGAAGGACACGGTCCTGGTGGAGAACAGCGCCGAGTTGCTGATCACCTTCACCCGGCCCGCCGATGCGGCGACGCCGTTCCTCCATCACTGCCACCTGCTCGAACACGAGGACGGCGGCATGATGGGCACCTTCACCGTCCGCTGAGACGATCGCCGATCCCGTCGATCGCCCCCCTCGCCCGCCGCCCTCACGGCACCTGGATCGATTTCAGATAGGCGATGAAGGCGCCGATGTCGGCCTCGTTCATCTTGACCTGCGGCATCCCGGGATGGCCGACCACCACCCCTTCGGCCAAGGCCTCCTCGAGGCTCTCCACCGGGTATTTGCGACCGAGTTCGCGGAAGAGCGGCGCCGCGGTCTTGGTGCTGCGGTCGGCCACGCCGATCCCGTGGCAATCCGCACAGGCCGCCGTGGCGATCTCACGCCCACGCTTCACCGTCGGGTCCTCGGCCGCCGTCGCCATCGACGCCGCGACGAAGACCGCCGCTGTGACCGCCCCCACCGGACCTACGCGTCGCGCCACCCGGATCATCACCCGTCTCCTCGTGCCGATCCGTCTCAAAGGCCCCGATTCGCGCCGTCGCGCAAGCGACCCGGCGTCGCGCCGCGCCGACGTGGTCCGACGGGCGGACCCGCGTCGCGAGCACAATTTGATATTGCAGTGCACATCGGCGAAAGATGCGATGATCGATCCGTCGAATCGTCCCGACGGTCGCGATCGGACATCGCTCCGGATACCGCGGGATGAGGGCGTTCGCGAGGAGTGGGGTCATGAGCGCCGGTGCGGTGGGCAAGTTGCAGGAAAGTATCGCAGAGGTGGCGCTGTCGCCCGAAGAGAGTGCCCTCGTCGCCGCCTGGGCTCCCCTGCTCGACGGCCAGATCGAGGCGATCGCCCGACGCTACTATGACCATCTGACCACCACGGAGGTCGGTCAGTTTCTCACCGCCGATCGCTTCGACCGGTTGCTCTCCGCCCGTATCGCCCATTGGCGGCTGCTGGTGCGCGGCGATTTCGCCGCCATCGCCGACGACTATGCCGAGCGCTTCGGCAAGCGCCTGTTCGAAGCCGGATTTCCGATGCGGATCTTCGTCGTCGCCACCGACTGGTTCGTCGTCGAGTTCACCCGCTTCGTCGACACCGCGCCCGACCTGCCCGAAGTCGTGCGGTCACCGCTACGGCTGGCGTTGATCAAGTTCGCCTTCCTCGACCTGGCACTGGCACACGCATCGCGCGCGGTCGCCTATCTCGACTGATCCCGCCGCAGCCGACCGGCCGCCGCGGCGCGGAGACGGCGGAACCCCACCTCAATCGGCGGTCTCGATGTGCGGCAGCACACGATACCCGCGATCGACGTAGAGCAGCGCCGAACGCGCTCGACCGAGATGGACGGCTTCGACCCGGCCGAACACCACGGTGTGCGAACCGACCTCGCTCACGTCGCTCACCCGGCACTCGAGCACGGCCCGCGCGCCCGCCAACACCGGCGTCCCGAGGATGCCGTCCGACCACTGGCCGTGATGGAACCGTGCCTCGTGGTCGAGCCCACCCTTGCCGGCGAAGACCCCGGCGAGGTCCTCGTCGCCGCAGACCAGCGTGTTGACACAGAAGACGCCGTTGCCGCGCAGGATGGTGTTGAGCCGGCCGGTGCGGTTGATGCAGACGAGCAGCGTCGGCGGCGCATCCGAGACCGAGCTCACCGCCGTCATCGTCGCCCCTGCCCGGCCCGCCGGCCCGGCCGTTGTGACGATATGGACGGCCGCGCCGATCCGGCTCATCGCCTCGCGAAAGACCTCGCCGTCGACCGCCGTCGCCATCGCCGCATCGCGACCATCGACCCGCAACGTCTTCACGACACCCGCCATGCCCTGCTACCTCGTGGACCGTTCGCTCGCCCGGCTCCGCCGAAGCGAACCGGATCACATCTTCGCACGTCACTCATATAGAAAGTCCTACCACTGCGACCAGTTCGCAGATGCGACGTTTCTCGCGGTGGCGGACCCGTCTCACCGCATCGTCGATACCGACAGAAGGGCAGACGAACCGGCGCCCCACCGCGACAAGGCGCGAAAACCGCCCGCCGTCGCCGCCCGACCACGAAGCGGAGCGAAGAAAATCGCCGCGATATCGCAAAATCGATCCGCGAGCCCCTCGCGCCGCGGCCTTCTCGCACCGCTTGCCGACCGCTCCGACTGCGCGTCGAGAGCAGAGGAGCCATGCGAAAACGGTATTCTTTCACCAAAGTCTGATGTCTCGTCGAATCGAAGAGAATTTTCCGCATTTCATCCCATGAGCGGAAGAAAACACTTTTACGCAGGCGATCCGACGACGGGAATTGCCTCCTTTCGCGCCGCTTGTTAAGACCGTGGCACAAATGAGGCACCGGCGTGGCGACCAGCGACGCGCGGAGGTGGATGTTTCGATGCCTCACGAGCGGCCGGTCGCATCCGGTCTTCGGCGTCCTCGAGCGGGAGCGTACGTCCCCTGATGGAAGTCTTTCTCCAACAGCTGATCAACGGGATCACCCTCGGATCGATCTACGGGCTGATCGCCATCGGTTACACGATGGTATTCGGCATCATCGGCATGGTGAACTTCGCCCACGGCGACGTGTTCATGGTGTCGTCGTTCATCGCGGTGATCACCTTCCTCGTTCTCGTGACTTGGCTCGGCGTCGGATCGATCGCGGTCGTCCTGCTGATATGCCTGATCGTCGCGATGGTGCTGACCTCGGTGTGGAACTGGACGATCGAGCGCGTCGCTTATCGGCCGTTGCGCGGCTCCTTCCGTCTCGCACCCCTGATCAGCGCCATCGGCATGTCGATCTTCCTGTCGAACTTCGTCCAGGTGACCCAGGGCCCGCGCAACAAGCCGGTGCCGCCGATGCTGAAGGACGTCATCACCCTGGTGCACTCCGACACCTACCCGGTGACCATCTCCTACAAGCAGATCATGATCTGGGTGGTGACCGCCGTGCTCCTCGCCGGCTTCTGGTACCTCGTCCAGAAGACGCCGCTGGGTCGTGCCCAGCGCGCCTGCGAGCAGGACCGCAAGATGGCCTCGCTGCTCGGTATCGACGTCGACCGCACCATCTCGCTGACCTTCGTCATGGGTGCCGCGCTCGCCGCCGTCGCCGGCGTCATGTACATGGTCTACTACGGCGTGGTCAGCTTCTCCGACGGCTTCACCCCCGGCGTGAAGGCCTTCACCGCCGCCGTCCTCGGCGGCATCGGCTCGCTGCCCGGCGCCGTCATCGGCGGCCTGCTGATCGGCCTCATCGAGGTCTTCTGGTCGGCCTATTTCACCATCGACTACAAGGACGTCGCGGCGTTCTCGATCCTCGTCGTGGTGCTGATCTTCATGCCGCAGGGCATCCTCGGCAAACCCGAAGTCGAGAAGGTGTGACGCCATGGGACATGACGCCACCACCGGCTCCGCACCGCGGGCCGACATCACCGCTGCCCTGAAGGACGCCCTCTGGACCGCGGTGATCGTCACCGCCATTCTCGGCCCCTTCCTCGGTCTTCTGACCATCCAGAGCATGGAGAGCCAACTGGCTCTCATCTCGCGCTGGCCACTGTTCCTCGCCTTTGCGGCGATCATCGTCGGCGGCCGCTTCCTGCTGACCGTCTTCGTCTGGAGCCGCCCGCCGAAGGCGAAGAAGGCGCCGTTCCAGCTGTCCCCCAAGGTCGAGCGCACCGCCGCGCCCTTCTTCGTCGGCCTGCTCTTCGCCTTCCCGATGATCATCCTCGGGACTCTCGGTGCCGGCGGCTCGATCAAGTGGATCGACAACTTCGGAATCCAGATCCTGATCTACATCATGCTGGGCTGGGGCCTGAACGTCGTCGTCGGTCTCGCCGGGCTGCTGGACCTCGGCTACGTCGCCTTCTATGCGGTCGGTGCCTATTCCTACGCCCTGCTGGCCAAGACCTTCGGCCTGTCGTTCTGGATGCTGCTGCCGATCGCCGGCATGCTCGCCGCGCTGTGGGGCATCATCCTCGGCTTCCCGGTGCTGCGCCTGAGAGGCGACTACCTCGCCATCGTCACCCTCGCCTTCGGTGAGATCATCCGCCTCATCCTGATCAACTGGGTGAGCTTCTCGGGCGGCTACGCCGGCATCTCCGGCATCCCGCGTCCGACCCTCTTCGGCATTCCCTTCAACGCCTCGGACAGCGGTTTCGCCGCCACCTTCGGCCTGGAGTTCTCGCCGATCCACCGCACCATGTTCCTCTACTACGTGATCCTGGCGCTGGCGCTGATCACCGCCGGGGTGACGATGCGCCTGCGTCGTCTGCCCATCGGCCGGGCCTGGGAGGCCCTGCGCGAGGACGAGATCGCCTGCCGCTCGCTCGGCATCAACACCACCAACACCAAGCTCACCGCCTTCGCCATCGGCGCCATGTTCGGTGGTTTCGCCGGCTCCTTCTTCTCCGCCCGTCAGGGCTTCATCTCGCCGGAGAGCTTCACCTTCATGGAATCGGCCAACATCCTGGCCATCGTCGTGCTCGGCGGCATGGGCTCGCTGTGGGGCGTGGTCATCGCCGCGGTGGCGTTGGTCGGCGGCTTCGAACTGATGCGCGAGATGGACTTCCTCAAACTGGTGTTCGGCAACGACTTCGACCCGACCCAGTATCGCACCCTGCTCTTCGGTCTGGCGATGGTCGTCATCATGTTGTGGAAACCCCGTGGCCTGATCTCCACGCGCGAACCGACCGCCTTCCTCAAGGAACGCAAGTCGGTGTCCGGTTCGCTGGTCAAGGAGGGTCACGGCTGATGAATCGCTGGGAGACCCATCCGCTGCTCGAAGTCGAGCATCTCACCATGCGCTTCGGCGGCCTGGTGGCGATCAACGATCTCACCTTCACCGTCGGCGAGGGCGACATCACCGCCCTCATCGGCCCCAACGGGGCCGGCAAGACCACCGTCTTCAACTGCATCACCGGCTTCTACAAGCCGACCGAGGGCCGCATCGCGCTGCGCCACGGCGATCAGTCGATCTGGGCGGAACTTCCCGCCGCCACCGCCTCTCCCGGTCAGAACTGGAAACGGGGCGGCTCGTCGCTGTGGCTGCTCGAACGGATGCCGGACTTCCGCGTTTCGGCGGAGGCCAAGGTCGCGCGCACCTTCCAGAACATCCGTCTGTTCTCGGGCATGACCGTGCTCGAGAATCTGTTGGTCGCCCAGCACAATCCGCTGATGCTCGCCTCCGGCTTCTCGATCCTCGGCGTTCTCGGCCTGCCGGTCTACCGCAACTCGGAGAAGGCGGCGATCGCCCGCGCCGAGTATTGGCTCGACAAGATCGGCCTCACCGAGCGAGCCGACGACCCGGCGGGCGACCTGCCCTATGGTGCGCAACGGCGACTGGAGATCGCCCGTGCCATGTGCACCGATCCGAAGCTGCTGTGCCTCGACGAACCGGCCGCCGGCCTCAATCCGCGAGAGAGCGCCGAGCTCAACGCGCTGTTGCGCTCGATCCGCGACAAGGAAAGATGCTCCGTGCTCCTCATCGAACACGACATGTCGGTGGTCATGGAGATCTCGGACCACGTCGTGGTGCTCGACTACGGCACCAAGATCTCCGACGGCACGCCGACGGACGTGAAGAACGATCCCAAGGTCATCGCGGCCTATCTCGGCGTCTCCGACGACGAGGTCGCCGACGCGGAAGCGGAGGTGGCGTCGTGAGCGAACCCCTCCTCTCCATCCGTGGCGTCGAGACCTACTACGGCAACATCATCGCGCTGAAGGGCGTGGACATGGACGTCCACGAAGGCGAGATCGTCACCCTGATCGGCGCCAACGGCGCCGGCAAGTCGACGCTGATGATGACCATCTTCGGCAATCCGCGCGCCAAGAACGGCCGTATCGTCTACGCCGGCACCGACATCACCAGGATGCCGACCCACGACATCGCCCGGCTGCGCATCGCCCAGTCGCCGGAAGGTCGCCGGATCTTCCCGCGCATGACGGTGCTCGAGAACCTGCAGATGGGCGCTGCGATCGACGACTTCGCTCATTTCGACGAGGACCTGGAGAAAGTCTTCGTGCTGTTCCCCCGCCTGAAGGAACGCATCGCCCAGCGTGGCGGCACCCTGTCGGGCGGCGAACAGCAGATGCTGGCGATCGCTCGCGCCCTGATGTCGCGGCCGCGGATGCTGCTCCTCGACGAACCGTCGCTCGGCCTCGCGCCGCTGGTCGTCAAGGGCATCTTCGACGCCATCCGCGAACTCAACCGCAAGGAAGGCATGACCGTGTTCCTGGTCGAGCAGAACGCCTTCCACGCGCTGAAACTCGCCCACCGCGGCTACGTCATGGTCAACGGCATCATCACCATGTCGGGAACCGGCAAGGAACTGCTCGCCAGCGAGGAGGTCCGCGCGGCCTACCTCGAGGGCGGACATCATTGATCGGGAAAGATCACATGAACGACTTCATCGCCGGCTTCCTCTTCTACCTCTACGTCTATGCGGCGAACCCTTCGCTCTTTCTTTACGAGAGCTCGATCTGGCTGTTTCTGTTCGTCACCTGCGTGATGGGCGGCTGGGGCGCCTGGATGACCGGGCGAGCCATGGCCTCGACCTGGCGGAACTACCCCTCGCTCGTCGGCTATCTCGCCATCCTGGCGCTGGCGGTACGCTTCATCCACTTCGCCCTCTTCGACGGCACGCTCCTCTCGCTCCACTATTACGTGGTCGATCTGATCGTGGTGCAGGCGATCGGCGCAGTCGGCTACCGCATGACCCGCGTCGCCCAGATGACCTCCAAGTATCGTTGGCTCTACATACCAAACGGCCCGATGTTCTGGCGCGACCGCGTCTGACGACGACGAAGGAAGCGGCCGGTCGATTCGGCCTTGGTCCGTGAACGAACGCCTCCGACCGCCGCTGGCCGGAGACGGCGGCAAGGGGGAAATCCATCGGCCTTCGGCGACGCCCGACTCCGACATCGGATTTCGCGCCCTGCCCTGCCCGCCACCCCGGATCCTGCGCTCCCGCGAGGCACTCTGGAGCGCCGCGGGCGACGGCCCGCCGAGGGTCGCGGCATACCGATCGCATCACACCCTCGAAGTCGTCGATTTCGGGGACGAAGGGTTTTTTCGACCCCCGACAAGTCCATGCTGCCGCGAAAAACCAATTCGTCTGCCGCCTTCCGTGGCTTCGATGCACAGTGTCTTGCCGCACTGCACAAATACATCGCCGACGGCGAATCGCGTCACTCACCATCTTCTTGACCCGCGCGTTTTTTGCGCAAGAAAGGGGATGACAACGGCGCTGAAGCGGGAGAGAGTACGCCCATCGGAGCCGGACCCCGCCACTGCGGGAGGCATGCGGAGACGGCTCCAACCGACGGTGCGACCGATCCGGATCGACATCGCCGGCCCCTCCTCTCCCCGGGGAGGGACGACACCGGATACGACCTCCGGCGGAGACGTACGACGGTTCCGACCGAAGAGGCGTTCAACTGACGTTCGCGTGAGAACGATGGAGAGGAGTAGTCCCATGCAGAAGATGTGGTTGTCCGGCCTGGTTCTGGCCGCCGGTCTCGCCTGGTCCGGCGCTGCGAACGCCGACATCAAGCTCGGCGTCGCCGGCCCGATCACCGGCCCGAACGCCGCCTTCGGCGCCCAGCTGAAGAACGGCACCGAGCAGGCCGTCGAAGACATCAACGCCGCCGGCGGCATCCTCGGCCAGAAGATCGTCATGACCGTCGGCGACGACGTCTCCGACCCGAAGCAGGGCGTGTCGGTCGCCAACAAGTTCGTCGGCGAGGGCGTCAAGCTCGTCGTCGGTCACTTCAACTCGGGCGTGACCATGCCGACCTCGGAGATCTTCGCCGAGAACGGCATCCTGCAGATCACCCCCTCGGCCACCAACCCGAAGATCACCGAGCGCGGCCTGTGGAACATCTTCCGCACCTGCGGCCGTGACGACCAGCAGGGCAAGCTGTGGTCCGACTACGCGGTCAAGAATCTCAAGGGCAAGAAGATCGCCGTCGTCCACGACAAGACCACCTACGGCCAGGGCCTCGCCGACGCCGCCAAGGGCTTCATGACCGCCGCCGGCATCAAGGAAGTCCTCTACGAAGGCGTCAACACCGGCGAGAAGGACTTCTCGGCGCTGGTCTCCAAGATCAAGGCTTCGGGCGCCGAGGTCGTGATGTGGGGTGGCCTTCACACCGAAGGCGGCCTGATCGTCCGTCAGATGCGCGACCAGGGCGTCAAGGCCACCCTGCTGTCGGGTGACGGCATCACCGACGACGAGTTCGCCACCATCGGCGGCGAGGGCGTCATCGGCACCCTGATGTCCTTCGGCCCGGATCCGCGCAACAACCCGGCGGCCAAGGACATCGTCGCCAAGTTCCGCGCCAAGAACTACGAGCCGCAGGCCTACACCCTCTACTCCTACGCCGCCGTGCAGATCATGAAGCAGGCTGCGGAGAAGGCCGGCAAGCTCGACCCGAAGGCGATGGCCGAAGCCATGCACTCCGGCATGACCTTCAAGACCGTTCTCGGCGACATCGCCTACGACAAGAAGGGCGACCGCAAGGACGTCGACTACGTGATGTACACGTGGAAGAAGGTCGGCGACAAGATCACCTACGTTCAGGACTGATCTCTTCCCGACCCTCCGGTCGGTTCGACCGGGGAGCGACTTCCGACCGCCGCGAGGGTGACCTCGCGGCGGTTCGTCTTTTTCCGGGGCCGCCGGGATACGAGGTACGAGCCGATCTTCCGTGCCGCCACCATGCGGATTTCGGGTCCATCGGTCGGCCGGCGATGGGCGCGATGGTTCGAGACGCGCCGCGGTACGGCTCCCCAACCATGAGGCGGTTGTTTTCATGGGTCTTTCTCGGGTGCCGCATCCTATGGGGGCACCACGGGCGCGTCTCGAAGGATCGCGCACGATCGTGCCGGACGAGGACGCGGCGACGGCGCCGCGGACGACACGAGAACTCGAACCGACCGACGATCGGCGAACGGCGCATTTCGCCCCGATCGGAACCTGATCTACTCTCGCCCCGAACCTCGCCGGGAGAGAATCGCGTGCGCCGTGCCGGTCCCACCAACTCCATCCTCGACGTCGCCGGCCTCACCGTCGGCCACGCCCACGATCGCCGGCTCGGCTCCGGGGTGTCGGTGGTGATCGCCGATCGCCCCTCGATCGCGGCCGTCCACGTCATGGGCGGCGCGCCGGGAACACGCGACACCGATCTGCTCGCGCCGGAGGAGACGGTCGAGCGGGTCGATGCGCTGGTGCTTTCCGGTGGCTCCGCCTTCGGCCTCGATGCCGCCGGTGGCGTCCAGGCCTGGCTCAGGAACCAGGGCCGCGGTTTCGCCGTCGGCGACGTCCACGTGCCGATCGTTCCGGCCGCCATCCTCTTCGACCTCGGCAACGGCGGTGACAAGAATTGGGGCCGCTTCCCGCCCTATCGCGATCTCGGCTGGGCCGCGGCCGCGGACGCCGACGACAGCCCCTTCCCGCTCGGCACCATCGGCGCCGGCTACGGCTGCACCACCGCCGACCTCATCGGCGGTCTCGGCTCCGCGTCGCAACTCACCCCGTCCGGCCACACCGTCGCGGCACTGGTCGCGGTCAATGCCGTCGGCTCTGCCGTGATCGGCGACACCGATCGCTTCTGGGCCGCGCCCCACGAGATCGGCGACGAATTCGGCGGCCTCGGCCTGCCCTCTCCCTGGCCGCGAGAGGCGGACACGGTGAAGCTGAAGGGCGCGGTGGCGACGACCGGGACCTCCACGACCATCGCGGTGATCGCCACCGACGCCGCGCTCACCAAGGCGCAGGCCAAGCGCCTCGCCATCCAGGCCCACGACGGCTTCGCCCGGGCGCTGTGGCCGTCGCACACGCCCCTCGACGGCGATCTTGTCTTCGCGTTGGCGACCGAACGCCGGCCGCTCGACGAACCGCTCGCCGACATGGTCGGCCTCGGCATCGCCGCGGCGGAGGTCATGGCGCGCGCCATCGCTCGCGGTGTCCATGCCGCACGGCCCAAGCCCTACGACACGCTCCCCACCTGGGAGGATGTCTGGGACGACGACGACGTCATTCCGCGGCTCGTGCTGTGACCGCCTCCGGCGCCTCGAGCGCGGCCAGCACCGCGCTACGCGTCACCCACGCCCGTGCCATGCCCGCCTCCTTGACCGGCCCGTAGCCCCGCGCTTCGCGCGGCCAGCGGGTGAGATCGAGAAGAAGGTCGAGCCGCGCCGCGGCCCCGTCACGATCGAGCGCGGCCACGATCCGTTCGACGTCGCCACGGAAGGTGTCGCGTAGCGCCCGTTCGCCCCTGCGCTCGGCGGTGTGGCCGAAGGGATCGGCCCAGCTGCCGCGCACCCGTTTGCAGGCGGCGAGCAGCCGCATCGCCGGCAGGATCCACCGCCCGAAGCTCTTCTTCTGCGGCCGCCCGCTCACCGGATCGCGGCGCGAGACGAGCGGCGGCGCCATGACGAAGCGCACCTCGCTCGCTCCCTCGAAAGTCTCGGCGATCCGCGCCGCGAAGGCGGGATCGACGTGGTGGCGCGCCACTTCGTACTCGTCCTTGATCGCGGTGACACGGTGGAGCATCTCCATCGCCGCCCGCGTCAGAACCTCCGATCCCGGCAGCGCCGCCGCCTCGGCCCGGCGCAGCGTTTCGATCCGGGTGCGGAAGTCGTCGGCGAGCCGGCGGTCGTGATAGGCCGAAAGATCGGCGGCGAGGACGGCGAGCCGCTCGGCGAACGGTTGCGCCGCCGGATCGACACTCGTCCGCGGCTCGATCAGCGTCGCCACCCGATCCGCTGCGCCGACCAGCGCCCGCCCGACCGCGAGCGCGGCGAGATTGGCCTCGACCGCGGCACCGTTGAGCCGCACCGCCGTCTCGATCGCCGGGAACGAGATCGGCAGTTCGCCCGCCTGCGCCGCCGCGCCGATCAGGATCATGTTGACGTAGAGCGCATCGCCGAACAGCCGCTCGGCGAGATCCCCGGCATCGAAAGCGTGGAAGCGGGCCGCCACCTCCTCGAGCGTCGCAGCGAGGCGGGTGGCCTGGAAGGTCTGGGTCTGGCGCAACACGAACTCCGCCGTCGGCACCACCCGGCCGTTGGCGAAGACCGCGGTGCGTTTCGGCGAGGCGGCCGCCAGTTGCTCGGCGCCCGCCGCCACCAGCATGTCGGCGGCGATCAGCACGTCGAGCGAGGCGGTCGGCACCCGCGGTCCCTCGATCGGGTGGGTGAAACGCGCAACCCGCACGTGGCTGGTCACCGGCCCGCCCTTCTGAGCGAGACCGGTCATGTCGAGCGTCGCGGTGTCGAGCCCGTCGACGTGCGCCGCCATGGCCAGCACCGCCGCGGCCGTCGTCACGCCCATACCGCCGATGCCGGCGATGACGAGATTGTGGACGCGATCGAGCCGGGCACGGACCGGCGCCGGCAGGTCGCCGGCCAGTGCCGCCGGATCGAGCCGGGTTCCCGAGCGTTTCAGATGGCCGCCGATCACCTCGACGAAGGACGGGCAGAAGCCGGTCTCACAGGAGAAGTCCTTGTTGCAGTTGCCCTGGTTGATCCGGCGCTTGCGCCCGAAGGCCGTCTCCACCGGCTCCACCGCGACACAGTTCGACTGTTTCGAACAGTCGCCACAGTCCTCGCACACCCGGTCGTTGATGAAGAGCCGCTTCGCCGGATCGGGGAACGTCCCCTTCTTGCGCCGCCGCCGCTTCTCCGCCGCACAGACCTGATCGTAGATCAGCACGGTGCAGCCCGGGATCGCCGCGAGCTCGCTCTCGACCAGCAGCAACTCCTCGCGCGGCCGGACCTCGACATGTGGCGCGAAGCCCCGGCGCGCGCCGTACTTGGTCGGATCGTCGGCGACGACGACGATCTTGGCCACGCCCTCGGCCTCGATCTGGCGGGTGAGCTGCGGCACCGTCAGCTGACCGTCGACGGTCTGGCCGCCGGTCATGGCGACCGCGTCGTTGAACAGGATCTTGTAGGTGATCGGCACCTTGGCGGCGATCGACTGGCGGATCGCCATCAGACCCGAGTGGAAATAGGTGCCGTCGCCGAGATTGGCAAACATGTGGGGGACCGTGGTGAACGACGCCTGCCCCACCCACGGCACGCCCTCCCCGCCCATCGCGGTCAGCCCCTCGGTGGTACGCTCGGCGATCTCCGTCATCGCGTGGCAGCCGATGCCGGGCATCGAGCGCGCGCCTTCCGGCGTCCTGGTCGAGGTGTTGTGCGGGCACCCCGAGCAGAAATAGGGCGAACGCCGCGCGTCCGCCGCGTGCCCGACCGCCCACATCGTCTGCTGCACCAGCCCGTCGGCCGCGGCGCGCGCGCCTTCGTCGTCGACGAGCCCCGGCACCACCGCCATCAGAGCCGGAACGATGTCGGCGGCCGACAGTTCCTTGATGGCGGAGAGGAAGGGCTCGCCCTCCGGCGTCGACTTGCCCCAGATACGCGGCCGCTGGTGATCCGGCCAGTGATAGGCCAGCTCCTTGATCTGCGGCTCCATCAGCGCCCGCTTGTGCTCGACCACCACCAGCTTCTCGAGCCCGCGGGCGAAGATGGAGAGACCGAGCGGCTCCAGCGGCCAGCTCATGCCGACCTTGTAGATGGCGATACCGAGGCGTCCGGCCGCCGCCTCGTCGATACCGATCAGCGCCAGCGCCTGTCGCAGATCGCGATAGGCCTTGCCGGTGGCGACGAAACCGATACGCGGTCGTTTCGAGCCGAAGGCGAGGCGATCGATGCGGTTGGCGCGCGCGTGCGCCTTCACCGCCGGCAGACGGATCTCGCGCACCGAGCGTTCGTTGTCGAGCCGCGCCTTCAGCGTCATCGGCCGATCGACCGCATCCCGCCGGCGCGGATCGAATTCGGGGCGAGGGCTGCGGAAGACGTGGCGATCGAGGCCGACGTCGACGATGCCGGAGGAATCCATCGTGTCGGCGACCGCGATCATCGACACCCACAGGCCCGACCAGCGCGACAGCTCGAGCCCGTAGAGGCCGAAGTCGACCACGTCCTGCAGATCCGCCGGATTGAGCACCGGGATCTCGCAGTCGACGAACTGGAATTCGGACTGACAGGCGACGGTCGAGGACTTGGCGAGGTGGTCGTCGCCGGCGACCGCCAGCACGCCGCCGCGCCGCGCCGTGCCCGACTGGTTGGCGTGTTTGAACACGTCGGTGGAGCGGTCGACGCCGGGGGCCTTGCCGTACCAGATGCCGAAGACACCGTCCTGGGTGGGGTCGACGACCTTCTGCGAGCCCCACACCGCCGTCGCCGCCAGTTCCTCGTTGACGCCGGGGGTGAAGACGATGCCGTGAGCATCGAGATCGCGCTTCGCCGCGATCAGTTGCTGGTCGTAGCCGGCGAGCGGCGAACCACGGTAGCCGGAGATGAAACCGCGGGTCGAGAGCCCCGCCGCGCGGTCGAGCCGCACTCGATCGAGCGGCAGACGCACCAGCGCCTGGATACCGGTGATGTAGACGCGACCGTGATCGAGGACGTACTTGTCGGTGAGCGATACGGGTCTGACGGCACCGTTCATCGGCATGTCTCCTCGACGCGGTTTCCACCTGTTCACCCCGCTGCCGGCCTCTTTCGTGCCGTGTCTCCGAGCGGGGCGATCCGCCTCGAGATCGACCCTTCCGAGTCCTCCGAGGCCGACTTTGTATCGATCAGAATACACCTTCGCAGCGATCAATTCCGTGCTACGTTGCCCGTCCGATTGCCGTTCGGCGTCGGTTTCTTCCAGGTGAAGCGCGATGGCGGAAAAGATTCTCCTCGACGCCCACGACGTCCGCATCCTCCGCGTGCTCCAGCGCGACGCTTCTCTGGCGATCGCCGACATCGCCCGCGAGGCCGGGATGAGCCAGACCCCGTGCTGGCGCCGGATCAAGCGGATGAAGGACGCCGGCGTCATCAAGCAGATCGCCGCGCTGGTCGATCGCGAAGCGGTCGGCCTCGAATTCGTCGTCTACACCTTCGTCAAACTCGGCGTTCCCTCGCTCGACAACATGACCGAGTTCGACCGCAAGGTCGCCACCTGGCCCGAGGTCATCACCTGCGAGCGGGTGACCGGCGCCGTCGACTACCTGATCAAGGTGGTGGCCGAGGACATGAAGGCCTACGACAACTTCCTGCGCATGAAACTGCTCGACAACAATCTCGTCACCGACGTCCAGTCGCACATCGTCGTCGCCACGGTGAAGGACACCCCGAGCCTACCGCTCCGGGAGACTTGAGGCCGACCGCAGGTCCGAATCGACGGGCACCTCGCCCTTCGCCTCAGCGATTGTTGTCGGAGATCGATCCCGCCCGCTCGCCGTCCGCCTTCGGCTTTTCGCCGAACTTCAGCCAGCCGAGGAAGATCATGATCGCCCCGACGGCGATGATCGGCGTGTTGCCGTCGAGACCGAGGCCGTAGCCGAGGTAGTTGACCGCCCCCATCGCCATCATGCCGAGGCCGACGAAGATCAACAGCCCGCCGATCAGTTTCGCACCCATCACCGCCTCCCGAAGCGTTCCGCCCGGAAGGGCGTGAGATCGATCGACGGCTTTTCGCCCGAGATCGCCTCGGCGATCAAGCGCCCCGAGATCGGACCGTGGGTGAAACCGAGATGGGCATGACCGAAGTCGAGCCACATGTCGGGCACCCCCGGCGCCGGGCCGATGATCGGCAGCCCGTCCGGCAGTGCCGGCCGCTTGCCGAGCCACGGCTCGGCATCGACCTCGGCGCCGAGCGGGAAGAGAGCTCGGGCGACCGGTTTCAACCGCTCGAGCTGCACCGGGGTCGGCGGCGCGTCGCGCTCCGCCAGCTCGATGCCGGTGGTCAGCCGGATGCCCTTGAGCATCGGCGTGATCAGGTATCCCTTCTCGATGTCGACGATCGGCCGCCGCAGCGTCGCTTCGCCCTTCGGCGCGAAATGCATGTGGTAGCCGCGCTTGGCGGCGAGCGGGAACTTCAGATCGAAACGATCGAGCAGATCGTTCGACCACGGCCCCAACGCCACGACGACGTGAGTGCCGGAAACCTCGCCGGCCTCGGTGGAGACGACCCAGCCCTCGGCCCCCCGCCGCAGCGAGCGCGCGTCGCCGCGCGCGACGGTGCCGCCCTGCCCGACGAAGAGATCGGCATAGGCCTTGGTCACCCCTTCCGGCCAACTGACCGACTGGGTCTCCGGCCAGAGCACGGCCCCGACCCCGACCGGGTTCAGGTCCGGTTCCATCTCCTTCAACTCGGCGAGCGTGAGATGGCGATATTCGATACCGTATTGATCGGCCAGATCATGCAGGGTCGCCGCCTCGGCGAGACCCTTGTGGCTGCGATAGAGCCGCACCCATCCGGTCTCGCGGAAGAAGGCTTCGGCTCCGGCGGCTTTCGCCAGGATGCGGTGTTCGGGGATCGAATGCCGGTTGAGCGTCTCGACGGCCGCGGCGAAGCGGATGATGCCGGCGGCATCGGTCGCCGCTCTGAGCTGCCACAGCCACGGCAGGATCTTCGGCAGGGCGGAGAGGTGATAGTGCGCCGCGGTCGACAGGTTGAGGCCGTAGCGGATCAGCGCCCCGATCTCACGCGGGAAGCCGACCGGGACGAGTCCATCGCGCTCGACGATGCCGGCGTTGCCGTAGGAAGTCTCCTCGCCGACGCCGCGCCGGTCGACCAGCGTCACCCGCTTGCCCTTGGCCTGGCAGTGCAGCGCCGCGGAGGTACCGACCATGCCGGCACCGAGTACGATCACATCGGTGGAAATCAAGGAGACCTCCTGGAGAGCGGCACACCGAGGAAGGGCGGCGCGGGCCGGATCGTGCCTCCCGGCCTCGCTCGACGCAAGCGCCGACGGCGGGATGCGGTCATGCGCCGCCAACCGCGACCTCGGTCGAGTTGAGCCCTCGCGCCGTTCCTGCTACTGCGACGCCGAGATTTCCTTGCCGACCGAGGTGCCCCATGATCCCGCGTTATTCGCGCCCCGAGATGACCGCCATCTGGGAGCCGCAGTCCCGCTTCCGCATCTGGTTCGAGATCGAGGCCCACGCCACCGA
>ERZ1645187.1047-NODE-1047-length-26135-cov-41.978298_pt1 | contig 26135 bp, 17 predicted proteins | sample MGYA00575352_ERZ1645187 | MGnify/ENA primary metagenome ERZ1645187 (study PRJEB40837, sample SAMN11349314) | freshwater sediment metagenome | isolation source: river sediment | host: Sediment | place: India: Wazaribad , New Delhi | collected 2017-02-21 ...
CTCGATCTCGCCATGGTGGCGCGCGTCGTCGAAGGGCCGGGCGGCAATGGCCGCGCGGCGCTGATCGCCGAGGGCGTGACGCTGACGGGCGCGCGCGAGCAGGCTTTCGCCTGGACCGACAACAAGCCGCAGCGCGTCGCTTTTCCGGCGCGGGTCAATGAGCCCGCGCCGGGCAAGGAAAATGTGCGGCTGCTGCTGCGGCTGACGCGCGAGGCCGACAACGCCGCCGACAATGTGCAGATCGATCTGCCGGTGAAGCCGGATCGGCCGCCGCAACGTCGCTACGAAATCGTCGAGATCGCGCCCGGCGCCTCGCTCAATCTGGCGGGGCCGGCGGAGGCCGCGCGGCCGGGCTCGTTCAGCCGCGAGGTGACGGTGGCGAGCGATCCCCTGCTGGTCAAGCTCATCGCCGGCATGAGCGCGCTGGTCGATTACCCATACGGTTGCACGGAGCAGCGCATCGCGCTCGCCTCGTCCGAACTGGCGCTGAAACCGTTCACGCCGCTGATGGCGGCGAGCGGCGTCGACAAGCGCATGTCGGGCGATATTCGCGCCACCGCGCAGGCGATCGCCCAAGCCGTCGATTCCGACGGCCTCGTCGCTTTCTGGCCGAAGGCGCGCGGCAATGTGTCGTTGACGGCGTGGTCCTACACGTTCCTGACCGCGGCGCAGAAGGCCGGCGAGCCGATCGACAAGACGCTGATCGACCGGCTCGGCGCGGTGCTGAAACAATCGCTGCGTTCGGATTACGCCCGTCTCCTGCCCGCCAGCGAGATGCGCGAACGCGTCGAGGCGCTGACGGCTCTGGCCGAAGGCGGAACGCTCGATCAATCCTATACGGCGGAGCTGGCGCGCCGCGCCGAGGCGATGCCCAATCTCAGCGTCGCGCAAATGGCGGCGGCCGCCGCCAATCTGCCGGGCTCGGACAAGCGCGTCGCCAACGCCCTGTTGCAGACGATGTGGAGCCGCGTCGTTATCAACAGCCGCAATGGCAAGCCGGTTTATGGCGGGCAGGCGGGCGAGCGCGCCGATCCGACGATCCTGCCGTCGGAGACGCGCAGCCTCGCCGAGATGACGCGCGCGGCCGCGCTGGTCGCGCCGGACGACGCGCGGCTCGGCGTGCTGCGCGACGGCTTGATGCGGCTCGGCGAAGGCGATGGCTGGGGGACGACCAACGCCAACGCCGCCGCCATTCGCGCGCTTGCCGCCGCATGGCGCAAGCCGGCGGCGACAATTCCGGTGTCGGTGTCCGCGGGCTCGACCGTGAACGTGCTGGCGCTGGGGCCCGACAAGCCGGTGCTGCGCGACGTCTCGACGGTCGCGTCCGCAGCGACGCTTGGCAACAGCGGCGCCGCGCCGGCCGTCGCGCTTGTCGAAACACGCTGGAAGCCGCAGGCGCCGGGCGCGGAGGCGCAACCCCAGACGGCGGGCTTCGCGTTGACGCGCGCGTCTTATCGCGTGCCCGCCGGCGGGCCGGCCGAGAGGCTCGCGCCCGATGCGGAAGGCGCGTTGCGGCTTAATCTCGGCGATGTGGTCGAGGAGATCGCCGATCTCGTCAATGCGGAGGATCGCACGCATGTCGCCATCAGCCTGCCGCTGGCGGCGGGCATGGAGCCGCTCAATCCCGCGCTCGCCACGGCTCCGGCGGAGGCGACGCCCTCGGCCGCGCCGACGCTGACGCCGAGCTGGGTGAGCTTTGGCGATGATCGCGTGTTTTACGCCTACGACCGGTTGCCGAAGGGGAACTACCGCTTCGTCTTCCGCACGCGGGCGCAGATCGCCGGCTCGTTCACACAGCCGCCGGGCGAAGCCGAGACGATGTATCAGCGCGGAATTTACGGCGCGAGCGCGGGCGCGCGCGTCGTCATCGGACGGTAGCCGGTGCTGGCGGCGGTCGGACGCAACTGGAGGCGGACGAGCGCCAGGGCTCTGGCGCTCGTCTGCGTCCTTTACGGCGCCGCCGTCATCGAGCGTGCGACGCTTGTCGCGCCGACGCCGACGCCGTTCGTGACGGATCGCAACGGCGCCTATCTGACGCAGATCGGCCATCAGGCCGGCGCGCGCGTCGATTACGGTTATTGGCCGCTGACGCAAACGCCGCCGCGTGTCGCACGCGCCATTCTGGCGCTGGAAGACCGTCGTTTCGAGACGCATCCCGGCGTCGATATTCTGGCGATGGGCCGCGCGATCTGGCGCAACATTGTCGGGGGGCGGCGTTCGGGCGCCTCGACCATCGCCATGCAGGTCGCGCGCATGCAGAAGCCCGCGCCGCGCACGCTTTGGAACAAGGCCGTCGAGGCCGGCGCCGGCGTCGCGCTCACCCTGCGTTACGGACGCGAGGCGGTGCTGGCGCATTATCTGCGTCTCACGCCCTACGGCAATGGCAGCCATGGCGTCGCTCATGCGGCGCGGTTTTATTTCGACAAACCGGTCGGCGATCTGTCCTGGGCGGAAATCGCCCTGTTGTCGGCGGCGCCGCAATCGCCGACACGGATGAATTTGTTGCGACGCGACGGGCTGGCGCGCGCGGTGAAACGCGGCCATCGCGGGCTCGACGAACTGGCGCGACAAGGCGTCATCGACGAGGCGGAGCTCGCGCTGGCGCATCGACAGCTCGCGAGCTTGCCGCCGCCGATCGCGCCGCGCCGCCCCGCAGCGCTGCACGCCGTTCTTCGTCTTGAGGAAATGATCCGCGCTGGCCGCATCGCGCCGGAGGCCCCAGGCGATCCGCGTATCCGCGCCAATCTCGATCTCGGCGTGCAGGACAAGGCGGAGGCGTTGACGCGGCGCTTCGTCAATGGCTGGCGCTGGGCGGGCGCGGAGCAGGGCGCCGTCATTGTCGCGTCGCGCGAAACGGGCGAAATTCTCGCCTATGTCGGCTCGGCCGATTATCGCGACCGGCGTAACGGCGCGGTCGATTTCGCCCGCGCGCAGCGTTCGCCGGGGTCGACGCTGAAGCCTTTCGTTTTCGCGCTGGCGCTGGAGCGCGGGACTATCCGGCCGACCGATATTCTTGCCGATCTGCCAGAAGGCGCATCGGGCATCGGCAATGCCGACGGACAATATCTCGGACCGATGCTGCCGCGTCAGGCGCTGGCCAATTCCCGCAATGTGCCGGCGACCAATCTTCTACGCCGCACGGGGCTTGAGGCCAATCTGCGCTTCCTGCGCGATCTCGGCCTGCATGACATCGAGGCGCCGGCGGAAAATTTCGGTCTGTCGCTGGCCATCGGCGCCTTGCCGACGACGCTGGAAAAACTTGTGCGGGCTTATGCGACGCTGGCCGAAGACGGCAAGGCGCAAGACCTCGTCTGGGCGGAAGCCCAGGCGCGGCGGCCGCCGACGCGGTTGCTTTCAAGCGATTCCGCGCGGCTCGTGACGTCGTTCCTGTCTGATCCGCAGGCGCGGCTGCCGAGCTTTCCGCGCTACGGCGCGCTCGAATATCCTTTCCCGGTCGCCGTGAAGACCGGCACGTCGCAGGGGTTTCGCGATGCGTGGACGCTCGCCTATTCGCAGAAATATGTGATCGGGGTGTGGATCGGGCGCGGCGACGCCGGGCCGATGATCCAGATGAGCGGCGGGCGCAGCGCGGCGCGCGTGGCGCAGGCGTTGATGGCGGCGTTGCATGGCGCGTTGCCGGGCGATCTCGCGGACAATGGCTTTCCGAGCCCGCGCGGTCGCATGCCGATCGAGATGTGCATGATCGGCGGCAAGCGCTCGAACGGCGATTGCGGGCCGACGCTGACGGAATGGGTCCGGCCGGATCAGGCGCCTGCGCCGGCGGCGTCTCTTGCGGCGCTGCACGCGCAGGACGCGCGGCCGGGCGTCGTCGTGCCGGCGTCGCAGCGCGCCTGGGCGCGCGAGGAAGGCTATGCGGTCGACGCGCCGGCGGCGCAAAACGGCGAAGTGAAGCTCTATGTCGCGGCGCCGGAGAACAACAGCCGCGTCTGGCGCAATCCCGAGACGCCGGCGTCTCTCAACAAGATGGCCTTGCGCGCCACCGTGGAGCCGCGCGTCCCGCAGGTTCTGTGGGTGATCGACGGCGAGCCCTTCGCGCTGGCCGATCCGGACGAGACCGTGTGGTGGCCGATGCGGCCGGGGACGCATCGCATCCAATTGCGCCTGCCGTTGCGCGACGGCGCCTCGAAGACGATCAGGGTGGTGGTGGAGTAGAAGCGAGCCCTCTCCCCGCAAGCGGGGAGAGGGGGAGAAATCCCGTCACTTCTGCTTGGCGATGATCTTGTCCTTGATGTCGGCGTAGACCTTCTCGGGCACGATGTTCTTCTGCACGAGTTCGTCCTTGCCCTTGTAGGGGCGACCCTTGACGATGGCTTCGGCGCGCACCTTGCCGATGCCGGGCAAAGCTTCGAGTTCGGCGGCGGTCGCAGAATTCAGGTCGATGAGCGCGGCCTTTTCGGCGGGCTTGGCGGCGGCGGCCGGGGCCGGCGTCGTCGCGGCGGGTTTGGCCGCGCCGGACATGCCGCCCATGCCGGACATGCCGCTCATGCCGGCCGGCGGGGCGGCGGGCTTGGCGGGCGTCGTCTGCGGAGTCTGGGCGAGCGCAACGCCGGCCGAGAGCACAAGGCCGGCAAGGCCGGCGACAAGCTTCTTCATTTCAAATCTCCCGTCGCGCGAAAGCGTTTCGCGCGTGGGCTTAATGTGCGCTTGTTTTGGCCGCTTGCAAGGCCTGCCAGATACGATGCGGCGTCGCCGGCATCTCAAATTCCTGCACGCCGACCCGCCAGAGCGCGTCGCGGATGGCGCTCGTCACCGACGTCAACGAACCGGCGCAGCCCGCCTCGCCGCAACCCTTCACGCCGAGCGGATTGGTGGTCGCCGGTTGCGGCCGGCTCTCCGTCACCATGAACGGGATATCGTCGGCGCGCGGCAGTGCGTAATCCATGAACGAGCCGGAGATGAGGTTGCCCTCCTCGTCATAGACGACGCGCTCCATGATCGCCTGGCCAATGCCCTGCGCAACGCCGCCTTGCAATTGGCCTTCGACAAGCATCGGATTGATGACCGTGCCGAAATCGTTGACGCTCACATAGCGCACGACGCGGGTGGAGCCGGTTTCGGGGTCGATCTCGACTTCGCAGACATGGGCGCCGTTGGGATAGGTCGCCGGCACGCCCTTGCCGATATGCGTCGTGTCGAGCGTGTCGGGCGCGCCTTCCGGCAGTTTGAGGCCGGCGCGTAATCTGGCGGCAAGCTCGATGACGCCGATTGCGCGGTCGGTGCCGGCGATGGCGAAACGGCCGCGCGAGAACTCGATATCGGCGACGGCGGCTTCGAGCACATGCGAGGCGGCGATCTTGCCTTTCTCGATCACCTCTTTCGAGGCTTCGACGACATAGGAGCCGGAATTCATCGCCGAGCGCGAGCCGCCGGAGCCCGAGCCGAGCGGAACGACGTTGCTGTCGCCCTGAATCAGGCGGATTTTTTCGAAAGGAACGCCGAGCTTGTCGACGAGAATCTGCGCGAAGGCGCCGGCGTGGCCTTGCCCGTAATCGAGCGTGCCGGTGATGAGGCTCACCGAGCCGTCGTCTTCGAAGCGGATGCCCATCGATTCCGGCATCGGGCCGGCGGTGGCTTCGAGATAGCACCCGAGTCCGAGGCCGCGAATGAGGCCGTTGGCCTCGCTGTCCTTGCGGCGCGCCTCGAAGCCGCTCCAGTCGGCCAGTTCCAGCGCGCGGTCGAGAATGCCCGGAAAATCGCCGCTGTCGTAGAGCGATCCGTTGCTCGCCTTGTAGGGGATTTCGCTCGCCTGAATCTGGTTGCGGCGGCGGATTTCGACGCGGTCGATCCCCATTTCGCGCGCCGCCTGATCGATCAGGCTTTCCATGAAGAAATTCGCCTCCGGCCGTCCGGCGCCGCGATAGGCGCCGACGGGAGAGGTGTTGGTGAACATGTCCTTCACCGCGATTTCGACAAGCGGCGTGCGGTAATGGCCGATCAGGTTCTGCAGGATGTTGCGCGTGCCGATGATGGTGATGACGCTGGTGAGATAGGCGCCGACATTGGCGTGACCGGCGATGCGCACGGCAAGGAACCCGCCGTCCTTGTCGAGCGCCAGTTCGCCCTCGTATTCGTGGTCGCGGCCGTGCTGGTCGGAGAGGAACGCGCTGGAGCGTTCATCCGTCCATTTCACCGGACGGCCGCAGATTTTCGCGGCGTGGAACAGGCAGACATATTCGGGGTAGGCGGAAAATTTCATGCCGAACGAGCCGCCGACATGGCCGGTCAGGACGCGCAGCTTCGAGTCCTTGGGCAGAATGTCGTTGATGAACTGGTTCTTCATGTTCACCACGCCCTGCGAGCAGACGTGCAGCGTGTAGCCGTTGGTTTCGTCAAATTCGACGGCGCAGGATCGCGGCTCCATCGGCGCAACGATGAGACGCGTATTGTTGAGGTCCATTTTCACGACATGCGCGGCGGCGGCGAAGGCCTTGGCCACAGCCTCCTTGTCGCCAAAATGAAAGTCGAGCTGCACGTTGCCGGGCGCCTCCTCGAAAACAAGCGGCGCATCCGCTTGCGCAGCGGCGCGGGCCGATGTGACGGCCGGCAGGGCCTCAATGTCGAGGCCGACAGCTTCGGCCGCGTCCTTCGCTTGGGCCAAGGTCTCGGCGACGATGCAGGCGACGGGATCGCCGACGAAACGCACCTTGTCGACAGCGAGCGCCGGCCGCGGCGGCGCGATCATGGGCGAGCCGTCGGCATTGGTCATCGGGATGCGGCATTTGAGGGCGCCGAAGCCGGCCTCCTGCATTTCGCGGCCGTCGAAGGCGGCGAGCACGCCCGGCATGGCGCGGGCGGCGTCGAGATCGATGGCGTTGATGATTCCGTGGGCGACGGGAGAGCGCAGGATGAAGGCGTAAGCCTGGTTCGGAAGCGTCACGTCGTCGGTATATCGCCCCTGACCTTGCACAAGCGTCGGGTCTTCCTTGCGCGGCACAGGCTGGCCGATGGCGAATTTCTCGACGAGATTTTCCGGATTGAGCATGTGAATTATTGCCTTTGTTGCGGCTGCGCCGAATTGCCGATCCTTCGCAGCAGGCTATTGTGTCATGCCAGTAAAATCCACATCCTCGTCGGGTTGTCGCGGATGCACGCCAAGGAGAGCCAAAAATGGCCGATCAACACAATGCGGTGAGTCTGGAACGGGACGGGGGCGTCGCGCTGCTGCGGCTGAACGAGCCGCAAACGATGAATGCGCTGTCCTGGACCATCAAGGCCGGATTCGAGACCTATATTCCCCAGCTTCTGACCGATCCGGACGTCCGGGTTATCGTCATCACCGGCGCGGGGCGCGCTTTCTGCGCCGGCGGCGATATCCGCTCGATGCAATCGGACCGCTCGACGACCGCCGTGCGCGCCCGTATGGCCAAGACGCACGCCTGGCTGTCGGCGCTGATGAGCACCGACAAGCCGGTCATCACCGCAGTCAATGGCGCGGCGGCCGGCGCCGGACTGTCGCTGGCGCTGGTCGGCGATGTGGTGCTGGCGGCCGAGGACGCGCGGTTCCGCGCGGGCTTCGCCGGCATCGGCGCCTCGCCCGATCTCGGCCTGATGCGCACCTTGCCGCGCGCCGTGGGCGTGCCGCGCGCCATGGAGCTCTTGATGTCGAACCGCGACGTGCCCGCCTCCGAGGCTTTGGCGATGGGCCTCGTCTCGCGGCTGATCCCGGCTGACAAGCTCGTGGAGGAAGCGATGGCTTTCGCCAGGAAGCTTGCCGCCGGCCCGGGCATGTGCTTCGCCATGATGAAGCAGCTTGGACGCCGCTCGTTCGATGCCTCGCTCGACGCTTTCCTTGAGGCGGAATCGGCGGCGCAATGCCTTGCCTTCGGCTCGGCCGATTTCGCCGAAGGCGTGGCGGCCTTTCTGGAGAAGCGCAAGCCGAATTTCGGCGGGCGCTGATCCCTTAACGCCGGGCGCGCATCGTCGCAAGACGCGCCTCGATGGTGGGCGCGTCGAGCAGATGGGCGGCCGCGCCCGGATAACGGCGTCGCCAGTTGGGATGCTCGTGCGTCGTGCCGGGCAGGTTCGGCTGCTCGTCGAGGCCGAGCGCGTCTTCAAGCGGCAGCACGGCCAGCGTCGCGGTCGATTGCGCCAGATGGCGGATGGCGGCGTCGAGAGCCGGCGCGGGATCGTCGATCGCCGGCTGCGCCGCGCCTTGCGCTGCCCCCGAATCCTCGAAGGCGCGCCACATCATGGCGCGCTCATTGACGCGTTCCGCTTCGGCGGCGTCGCGCGTCTGGCCCGGCGGCAATTGGCCAACCGCGTCGCGCAGCGCGATATCGCGACCGCGCCACCAGCCCGAAAAGGTCGCGGTGTCGTGCGTGGTCGACATCGCCACGGCTGACTGCGGACACCAGTGCGGCGGGTAATATTTCTCACCGTCGCGCTCGAACAACAGCACGCGTAAGCCTGCAATCGCGGAGGCGCCGAGCGTGTCGCGCAAGCCGTACGGCACCGTGCCCAAATCCTCGCCGACGACGACAGCGCGATGACGTTGCGATTCAAGACGCAGAAGCGCCAATAGATCCTGCGTCGGATAGGACAGATAGACGCCGTCGGTCGCCTCGCAGCCATCCGGCGTCAGCCACAGCCGCGCCAGGCCCATGACGTGATCGATGCGCACGGCGCCGGCGTTGCGCAATGCGGCGCGCAGGGTGGCGATGAACGGCGCGAAACCCTTGTCCTTCAGCGCGCGCGGCGAGAAGGTCGTGAGGCCCCAGTTCTGGCCGCGCGGCGCCAACGCGTCAGGCGGCGCGCCGATCGAGAGTCCAAGCAGCAATTCGTCGGGCTTCGACCATGCATGCGCGCCGCCGGCGTTCATGCCGATGGCGAGATCGGACATCAGGCCAATACGCATGCCGGAAGCCAGCGCGCGGCCATGGGCGGCGGCCAGCGAACGGTCGGCTATCCATTGCAGGAACATATGGAAGAAGCCGTCTTCGGCGCGCTTGCGCGCGAAAGCCATGACTTCGGGCGAGGTCGGATCGCGCAACGGGGCCGGCCAGTCGCGCCAGTTCCATTTGGTGAAATCGCGCGCGAACTGGTCCGCATGCAGAGACTCAAACAGGGCGTGGCGCTCCAGCGCCAGCCCGCCGTCGCGTCGGAAGCTCTTGAAGTCCGCAGCGAGAGGCGAAGCGTGGGCCATGTCCTGCGTATGGAACATTGCAAACAGGGCGCGGAAATAATCGAGGCGAACGCGCGCCGCCATCGGCCAATCGATCAATTCGCCCGCGCGCGCCGCGGCGAATTCGGCCGCGAAGCGCGCCTTGATCGGCGCGCAGCGTTCTTCGCCGAAAACCAGCTCCGGCGCGGCGTGGCGCGCATTGAGAAACAATCGGCTCGATGGCGAATAGGGCGCGAAATGATTGTGATCGGCGGCATAGAGCGCGTGCGTCGGCGACAGCGCGACGAGATCGGCGCCGCGCTGCGCCGCCGCGTCGCAGAAGTCGCCGAGGGCGGCGAAATCGCCGAAGCCGCCATCGTCATCGCGCGACAGGCCGTAGATTTGCGCGGCGAGGCCGAAGATACGGCGGCCCTGCGCGACGTCGCCGACGCAATAGGCCGTCGGCGGCGCGACGGCGAGCATGGTTTCCTCGCCGTCGACCGACAGGCGGTGATAGCCGGCGCGATCGAGGGCCGGCAGGCAGGCGCCGTCTTCGCCCTCTTCAAGGATGAAGTCGCGCGCGCCGCCCTGTTCGTAAGATACGCGGGCGCGAACCCCGGCCTTGTGGGCGCGCCATGGCGTCGCATGTCCGAGCGTCGTCGTCGCCAGCGCGGGGCGTTGCGGGGAGAGGCGCTCGGCTTCGAGCCGACGGCGCGAATCCTCCACGTCGGACATGGATTGCGCGGCGACGCCAAGAGACGTCAGCGCAGCTCGCAAAACGTCGGGCGCGACGTCGCGCTCGATCCCGTCATTGTCGGTCCAGCGCGGCGAAAGACCGGCGGTTTCGGCGAGCGCGCGCAGCGCGGCGTCACTCGTCATGATCGTCGATCGGGTGATCGTGGCGCAGCACGATGGCGGCGAGCGGCGGCAAGGTCAGCTCCAGCGATTGCGGATAGTCATGCGCCCATTCGCCCTGGGTGTCGGCGCCGCCGAGATTGCCCATATTCGAGCCGCCGTAGACAGCGGCGTCGGTGTTGAGAATTTCGGTCCAGTGGCCCCAAAGCGGCGCGCCGACGCGGTAATTGACGCGCGGCTCCGGCGTCATGTTGAGGATGACCATGACCGGCCGCGCCGGCTTCTCGCCATAGCGCACGAAGGCGAAGACGCTGTTGTCGCGGTCGTCGACGACGAGCCAGTGGAAGCCGTCGCCGCGCGCGTCGCGCTGATGCATTGCGGCTTCGCCGCGATAGAGCGTGTTCAGATCGCGCATCAACGCCAGCAGGCCCTCGTGCCGCTCGTCTTCAAGCAGACCCCATTCGAGCTGGTTGTCGTGGCTCCATTCCGACGGCTGGCCGAATTCGCCTCCCATGAACAGGAGTTTCTTGCCGGGATGCGTCCACATCAGCGCGTAGAGCGCGCGCAAGGAGGCGCGCTTGCGCCAGTCGTCGCCGGGCATTTTCTCCAGCAACGCGCGTTTGCCGTGGACGATTTCGTCATGCGACAGCGGCAACACGAAATTCTCGGCGAAGGCGTACATCAGGCCGAAGGTGATCTCGTCGTGATGCCAGCGGCGGTGGATGGGATCGCGCGCCATATAGCGCAACGTGTCGTTCATCCAGCCCATGTTCCATTTGTAATGGAAGCCGAGGCCGCCTTGTTCGATGGGCCTGGTGACGCCGGGCCAGGCGGTCGATTCTTCGGCGATCATGATCGCGCCGGGGCAACGCGCGGCGACGGCGGCGTTGACGCGGCGCAGGAAGTCAACGGCTTCGAGATTTTCGCGTCCGCCATGGACATTGGGAATCCACTGGCCTTCGGCGCGCGAATAATCCCGATAGAGCATGGAGGCGACGGCGTCGACGCGCAGCCCATCGACGTGAAAATCCTCAAGCCAGCGCAGCGCCGAGGCGATGAGGAAGTTGCGCACTTCGCGACGGCCGAAATTATAGATCAGCGTGTTCCAATCGGGGTGATAACCCTCGCGTCGATCCTGATGCTCGTAGAGGGCCGTGCCGTCGAACCGGGCGAGGCCATGCGGATCGTCGGGGAAATGTCCGGGCGCCCAATCGAGAATGACGCCGATGTCGGCGGCATGGCAGGCGTCGACGAAACGCGCGAAGGCGTTGGCCTCGCCATGGCGCGCGGTCGGCGCGAACAACGCGACGGGCTGATAGCCCCATGAGCCGCCGAAGGGATGTTCGGAAATCGGCAGCAATTCGATATGGGTGAAGCCGAGCGCTTTCACATAAGGCACGAGCTTCGCCGCCGCGCCGTCCCAGTCGAGGGCGCGGTCGTGTGGCCGCAGCCACGAGGCGAGGTGAACTTCGTAGATCGAGATCGGCGCGTCGGGCGTCTGCCGCGCGGCGCGGGCGGCCATCCAGTCGGCGTCGCGCCAATCGTGCGTCAGCGGCGGGCATACGACCGAGGCGGTCGCCGGCGGCGCTTCCGTCGCGCGGGCGAAAGGATCGCATTTGTCAGGCAGCGTCGCGCCGTCAGGGCCGAGCAGGGCGAATTTGTAACGCTCGCCGGCGGCGAGGCGCGGCATGAAAATTTCCCAGACGCCGGCCGAATGGCGCAACCGCATCGGATTGCGGCGTGGGTCCCACCCATTGAAATGGCCGATGACGGAGACGCGCCGCGCATTCGGGGCCCAGACGGCGAAGCGCACGCCGGGGACGCCGGAGAGCGTCAGACAATGCGCGCCAAGCACGGCGGGGAGAGCGGGATGTTCGCCGGCCGCAATCAGGCGCAGGTCTTCGTCAGACAGCAGCGGCCAGTATGAATAGGGGTCTTCGGCGAGACTGACGGCGTCTGGCCACGTCGCGCGCAGCCGATAGGGGCCATCGCCAGCGACAAGGCCGCCGAACAGGCCGTCGCCGCCGATGTCCTCAAGCTTGCCGAGCGGGACGCCGTCCGGGGCGACCGCCTCGACGCCGAAGGCGCCCGGCAAAAACGCGCGGACGATGCGCCCATGCCGTGACATATGGGGCCCGAGAACGGCAAACGGGTCCGGGTGGCGGCCGAGCGTCAGTGCGAACATGCTCTCGGCGTCAAGCGCGGCCGGATTGGCGCCTGATTTCGCAAGGCTATGTTCTTCGAGACTTCTAGCTCTGGTGTTCACGCGCGCTGGCCCCACGCGTCGGCGCCCGGTACGCTGGTTGCGGCGACGTTCTACGCTCGTCGATCACCAAGATCGCTCGCGCTCATGCGGCAAACCTTCAACACAAAACAGAATCAACGCGCTTGCCGTAGCGTCACCATAGCGCCGTCGCGCAAGGCCGCACAATGCACAGCGTCAATTCGCATTTTCACGCGCGCGCGGCGCCGTAGATCTCGGTGTAACGACGGGCGGATTCGCGCCATTCGAAGCGCCGCGCCATCGCCGCGCTGCGCATTTCGGAAAACTGCCGTCCCGAGCCGAAGATCGAAAAGGCGCGACGCACGGCGTTGCGCAGACGGCCAGCGGACGGCGTATCGAACAGGAAACCGGTGCGACCGTCCTCGATCGTGTCGGCAAGGCCGCCGGTGCGATGCGCAATCGGCAAAGAGCCAAAGCGCTGCGCATACATCTGACTCAAGCCGCAGGGCTCGAAACGCGACGGCATCAGCAGGAAGTCGCTGCCGGCGAACATGCGGCGCGCTTCTTCGCCGTCGAAGCCGATACGAACGCCGACCTGGCCGCGATGACGTTCGGCCAGCTTGCGCATGGCCTCTTCAAGGCGCGGCTCGCCCTGACCCGTCACGACCAACTGGCCGCCCTGTTCGACGATGCTTTCGGCTGCATCGATGGCGAGATCGACGCCTTTCTGATGCACGAGCCGCGAAACGATGGCGAAGAGGGGACCGCGCGACAAGGCCAATCCGAAGGCGCCGCGAATATAATCCGCGTGGCGGCCCTTCCAGCGATCGGAATCGCCGTCATGGCCGGCGTGCGCGGGATCCCAGGATTCGTCGATGCCGTTGAGAATGCCACTCAAACGGCCCGCCCGCGCCCGCTCGCCGAGAAGGCCGTGCAGGCCGCAGCCGAATTGCGGCGTCGTGATTTCCCGCGCGTAGGTTTCGCTGACGGTCGTCAGATGATCGGCGTAGAACACGCCCGCCTTGAGAAAAGACAGCTTGCCATAAAACTCGACGCCGTCGACGCGGAAGGCGCTGTCGGGAATGCCCAGCGCGCCGAGGCGCGAACGGTCGAAGACGCCCTGATAGGCGAGATTGTGGATGGTCAACAAGGACGGCGCGTCGCAGTCGCGCCATGCGAGATAACCGGCCGTCAGCGCGCTTGGCCAATCGTTCAGATGCAGGTTGTCCGGCTTCCAGTTGGGGTCGCCCCAACCGGCGGCAATGTCGGCCGCAGCCAGGCTGAGGCGGGCGAAGCGCAGATCGTTGTCCGGCCAGTCGCGTCCCTCGCCATCGAGATAAAGGCCGCCGGGACGGTCGTAGAGTTCGGCGCACAGGACGACATAGACAGGAATGCCGTCGCGCGTCGCGCCGCGCCCAAGCGCGCAGGACGGAATTTCGCCGTGGCCCGGCAGGCTCGCCACGACATCAACCGGCCCGATGCGCTCAAGCACCTGACGATAACCGGGGATCAGAATGCGCACATCGGTCATGGCGCGCAAGGCGCGCGGCAGCGCGGCCGAGACTTCGCCAAGGCCGCCGGTCTGCGCGTAATCGGTGATTTCCGAGGTGACGAAGAGCACTTTGCCGCGCGGATGCGCCCGCATGTGCGTTCCGGGAGGAGAAGAGGGCATTGCAGCGGGAATCGTCGTCATGGCGATATCAACGTTTGCGGAGTGGGAAAACGCCGCACGCAACGCAGATAGCGAGAGAACTTTTAGAAATTGGTTAACAATTTTGCGGGGCGATCTCCGGCACGAGCCTAATTTTTGTAAAGGCTGGCCTTTTCCCGCTCCGCGTAATTTTGTCGCAGCCTGCTTGACTCAGGCTCAGGGGCTTCGGACGCGGCCGAATCACCTAGTCAGTGTGCCGCATTTATCGAAATCTTCAATCGCCTCGGATGAAGTCGACCCATTAACGGCCAGGATCAAGGGTCGAACCATGCAACTGTCGAAGCGTTCGAGTATCAATCATCATTCCGCCGGATCGCCGCAGAACGACGAGGCGCGCGCTCAAGCCGCGCGGGCGCTGCTTGGCGAAATCGAAGCCAAGCTGATTTACGCCGTCGGCAAGCCGCCGTCTGGCGCGCAGCCGCGCGATTGGCTGACGGCCTCCATTCTTGCGGCGCGCGACCGCGTCATCGACGGCTGGATGGCCTCGGTGCGCGAGGCCAAGCAATCCGGCCGCAAGCGCGTCTATTATCTCTCGCTGGAATTCCTGATCGGCCGTCTTTTCGAAGACGCGCTCGGCAATCTTGGGCTGCGCGAGGCGATGAGCGACGCGTTGGCGCTGGTTGGCGTCGATCTCGACGCCATCGCCGCGCTGGAGCCGGACGCCGCGCTCGGCAACGGCGGTCTTGGGCGCCTCGCCGCCTGTTTCGTCGAAAGCATGGCGACGCTCGGCGTCTCCGGCCTCGGCTATGGCATTCGCTACGATCACGGGCTGTTCAAGCAGAAGATCGTCGACGGCGTGCAGGTCGAGACGCCGGAAGACTGGCTGTCGTTCCGTAACCCTTGGGAATTCTGCCGCTCCGAGATCGTCTGTGAAATCGGCTTTGGCGGCGTCACCTCCGTCGAACGCGGCTGGGACGGCGCCGAACGACGCGGCTGGCGTCCGGCCGAGAAGCTGCTCGCCATGGCCTATGACACGCCGGTCGTCGGCTGGCGCGGCGCGACGGTGAACACGCTGCGGCTGTGGTCGGCGAAGGCTGTCGATCCGATTCATCTCGAAGCGTTCAACGCCGGCGATCATGTCGGCGCGATTTACGAACGCAGCCGCGCGGAAAGCATTTCGCGCGTGCTTTACCCGTCCGACACGACGCCGGCCGGGCAAGAGTTGCGGTTGCGGCAGGAATATTTCTTCGCCTCGGCTTCGTTGCAGGATCTCATCCGCCGCCATATGCAGCGCTTCGGCGATATCCGTTCGCTGCATGAAAAAGCGGCGTGCCAACTCAACGACACGCATCCCGCGATTGCGGTGGCGGAGCTGATGCGCCTTCTCGTCGACGTCCATTCGGTCGCGTGGGACGAGGCTTGGCATATCACCCGCGAGGCGATGTCCTACACCAACCACACGTTGCTGCCCGAAGCGCTGGAGACGTGGCCTGTGGCGCTGATGGAGCGGTTGCTGCCGCGCCATATGGAAATCATCTACGCCATCAATGCGCGGTTCCTCGACGCGGCGCGGGCCAATCCGCTCTTCGACGAGCGGGCGATCTCCACGCTGTCGCTGATTGACGAAACACATGGCCGGCGCGTCCGCATGGGCAACCTCGCCTTCGTCGGCTCGCACAAGATCAACGGCGTCTCGGCGCTGCACACCGATCTGATGAAAGAGACGGTGTTTCATGACCTCAACGCCGCGTTGCCGGGGCGCATCGTCAACAAGACGAACGGCATCACGCCGCGCCGGTGGCTGATGCACGCCAACCCCGGTCTGACGGGATTGCTGGCCGACGTCGTGGGGCCGGAAGTCGTGGACGATATCGGCCGGCTTGGCGATTTCGCCCGCTACGCGGACGACGCCGGCATGCAGGAGCGCTTCGCGGCTGTGAAGCGGACCAACAAGGAGCGTCTGGCGCGTCATATTTCCGAGCTTGTCGACGTGCGCGTCGATCCGCGCGCCATGTTCGACGTGCATGTGAAGCGCATTCACGAATACAAGCGCCAGATGCTCAACATTCTGGAGACGATCGCCCTGCATCAGGCGATGAAGGCTGATCCGTCGCGCAACTGGGCGCCGCGGGTGAAGGTCTTCGCCGGCAAGGCGGCGGCGAGCTATGCTCAGGCCAAATCGATCATCCGCCTCATCAACGACGTGGCGCGCGTTGTCAATTCGGACCTGGCGACCCGCGATCTTCTCAAGGTCGTGTTCGTGCCGAATTTCAACGTGACGCAAGCCGAGATCATCGTGCCGGCGGCGGATCTGTCGGAGCAGATTTCGACGGCGGGCATGGAGGCGTCCGGCACCGGCAATATGAAATTCGCGCTCAACGGCGCGCTCACCATCGGCACGCTCGACGGCGCCAATGTTGAAATCCGCGAACATGTCGGCGCCGAGAATATCGTCATCTTCGGTTTGACCGCGGCCGAGGTGGGGGCGTTGCGTCGCGACGGCTTTGCGCCGTCCGAGGCGATCGCGCGCAGTCCGGCCATGGCCGCCGCGCTCGAAGCCATCGGGTCCGGCGTCTATTCTGGCGGCGATCGTGATCGTTATGCGGGGCTCGTCCACGATCTGCGCACGAGCGATCACTTCCTCGTCACGGTGGATTTCGACTCCTACGCCCATGCGCAGCGGCGCGTGGACGACATCTGGCGCGACCAGAAGGCATGGCGGCGTATCGCGATGCTGAATACGGCGCGCACCGGATGGTTCTCGTCCGACCGCACCATCCGCGAATATGCGGACGAAATCTGGAAAGTGCCGCACGCCTGAGTCATAGTCGTCGGAGCGCGCGACTCAGCGGAGCTCCGATGCGGCGGACCTACGACATATTTTGCGGCCGGGAGGAATGCTCCCGGCCGCATTCGCTTGCGGCAGACGACGCGCAATGAGGCGCGCGCCGGTTTCCCCTGGCGTGCGCCTTCATGCCGATGGCGTCGAGTTCGTCGTGCGCTCGCGCCATGCGCAGCAATTATGGTTGTGTCTGTTTGACGGCGAGGGCGCGCGGGAGACGGCGCGGTTGCCGTTCACGGAACGTTTCGGCGATCTGCATCGCATCTTCGTCGCCGGGGTCGGCGCAGGCGCGCGTTACGGATTGCGCGCCGACGGGTGTTTCGATCCGCGTCGCGGTCATTGGTTCGATCCCAACAAATTGCTGGTCGATCCTTATGCGACACGGCTTGATCGGCCTTTCGCTCATTCCGCCGCGCTGACCGCGCATAGGGGCGAGAGCGTCGATACGGCGACGCTGGTTCCCAAAGCGATTATCGAGGCGGAGCCTGGCGCGATCGCAGCGCCGCAGCGGGAACTACGCTTCATTTACGAAGTCTCGGCCAAAGCCTATACGCAGCTCGATCCGCAGCTCGATCCGGCGTTGCGCGGCCAGCTCGCCGGACTTGCCGCGCCGCATGCCGTCGAGCGCTTGCGCCGTCTGGGCGTTTCGCATGTCGAACTCATGCCCATCGCGGCGTGGATCGATGAGCGGCATCTGCCGCCGCTCGGTCTCGCCAATGCATGGGGCTATAATCCGGTCGCCTTCATGGCGCCCGATCCACGTCTGGCGCCGGGTGGACTCGCCGATCTCGCGCAGGTCGTGACGGCGCTGGCGCAGGCGGACATCGGCGTCATTCTCGATGTCGTGTTCAATCACACGGGCGAGAGCGACGAGAAAGGCGCGGTTGTTTCGCTGCGCGGTCTCGACAACGCGCTTTATTATCGTCGCGCGACGAATGGCGCTTTCGTCAATGACGCCGGCTGCGGCAACATTCTGGATTGTGTCGCGCCGGCAGTGATCGAACTCGCGCTTGAGGCGTTGCGGCTCTACGCGCGTCTTGGCGTCGCCGGATTCCGGTTCGATCTGGCGACGGTTCTGGGCCGCGGTGCGGCCGGCTTCTCGGCCGATGCGCCGTTGCTGACGGCCATCGCCGCCGATCCGATCCTGCGGGAACGTCTGCTGATCGCCGAGCCATGGGACGTGGGGCCGGGCGGCTATCAGCTTGGCGCCTTTCGCCATCCGTGGCGGGAATGGAACGATCGTTATCGCGACGACGTGCGCCGCTTCTGGCGCGGCGACAAAGGCGCGCTTGGGCCATTCGCGACCCGGATTGCGGGTTCGGCCGATCTGTTCGAGGGCGCCGCGCGCCGGCCTTCGGCGAGCGTCAATTTCGTCGCCGCGCATGACGGGTTTTCCCTGCGCGATCTCGTCGCCTATTCCGTCAAGCGTAATCATTCCAATGGCGAGAACAATCGCGACGGGTCGAGCGATGAAGTCGCATGGAATTGCGGTTTCGAGGGTGAAAGCGATAAGGCCGATTTGCAGGAACGGCGGGCGCGCGACGTCCGCGCGCTGCTGGCGACGCTGTTTTTATCGCGCGGGACGGCGATGCTGACGGCGGGCGACGAATTCGGCCGGACGCAGGGCGGCAACAATAACGCCTATGCGCAGGACAATGCGACGACATGGCTGGACTGGACGCAAGCCGACGCGGCGCTCACCGATTATGTGGCGGCGTTGGCGCGCTGGCGCGAGCGGATGGGCGTTCTGACGGAGGATCGTTTTCTTGACGGGCTGTGCGGTCTTGACGGGACGCTCGACGCCGAATGGCTGACGTCCGCTGGCCGCGCGCCGGAGCCGTATGACTGGTCCACCGGCGATTGCATCGGGTTGACGTTGGCGCCACGCGTGAGCGAGGGGTCGCGCGTGCATATGGCGTTCAATCGCGGCGCGGCGCGGCCGCTGGTTTTGCCGAAGTCGCGCGCGGGCCGACGATGGCTGCTTGTGGTCGACAGCGCGGCCGCTTTCGTTGCGGACTCGGCCGATGACGCGCGTTCGCCGCCTCTCAATATGCCTGAGCGCTCCGTCCTGGCCTTCGCCGAGGCCCTGGCTGAAGACGTTTGACGGCCGTGACGCGAAAGCCGCGGACGGGCGCGAGCGCTCGTCCGCAATATCGCTGTGGGAGATGATTAGGCGGCGGTCTTGCCGACTTCCATCAGCAGGCGTTCGGTGCGCGCGTCCTCGATGCGGTTCACGAGTTTCGAGGCTTCGTGGATGTCGCGTTGGGTCTTGGTCATGGTGATGCAGGACTGGACGAGCATGATGACGCCCATGCCGAGGTAGCCTTTCATCCAGATGTCGATCGGCAGGAACAGAATGCCGCCGCCCATCATGACGAGCGAGATGGCGAAGGAGGCGAGGGTGAAGCTGCGCCAGCCGGAGGAGTGGGATTCGACGTTCGCGTTCATGATTTTCTCCTGTGGTGTGATTTTCAGATGTGACGAGTTGGATCAGACGATTTGGATCAGGCGGCCGGGGCGGTTCTGGTTTTCAGCCGGGCCAAAACATCCTCGGCGGTGGTGCGCAGTTTCGGGCCAAAGCCGGCAGCGGCGAGATCTTCCGCGGCTTTGGAGGGCGCAATGGAGGCGTCGATCGCGTCCAGCGCGTCTTCCGCAGCGCAGGCTTCGGTCTGGCGCTGCCGCAAGCGCGATAGCGTAGTTTCAGCTTCAGCCAGCGTCGCTTCATAAGGCGCCGAGGCTTCGGTGCGGCCGGCGCGCAGGCGACGGACGGATTCGGCGGCGCGGGCGATGCGTCGGCCGCGATCCACCGCCGTGATGCGGCGTTCGGCCTGGGCGACATGGGCGCGCAGCCGGGAAATCTCGCTGGCGAACAGAGCCCGGGCCGTCATGGCCGCGTCGCGGTCCGCCTCAAGCGTGGCGATCGCTTCAGCGCCGCGTCGCGCCAGCATGTCGTCGCCTGCGGTCAGAGCCTCGCCGACCCGCGTTTCGAGATCGGCGATTTGCGCCTTCACGCTTTCGAGCCGCACGCCTTCCTGCTGGTCTTGCGCCATGGCGAGGGCGAGCGCTTTCTTGGAGCGGTCAAGCGCGGCGGTCGCGTCGCGCAATTGCTGGTCGAGAATGAGCAGCGCGTTGCGGTCTGCGATCTCCTCGCCAGCCGCTGCTGCGCCGCCGCGAACGAGGGTGAAAAGCGTCTTGAACATTGTGTCCTCCGTGATATGAACGTTGTTCACAATGATGCTGTCGCATATCCATGAACGCCGTTCAAGATAAAAATGAACGCCGTTCATAAATCGAAATCGGATGGTTAAGATATGGCTAAGGTCGGCGAGAGGCGGGACCAGCAGAGGCTCGCTCTTATCGAGGCGGCGGAGCGGGCCATCGAAGGCCGGGGGCTCGCGGGCCTCAAGGCGCGGGAGCTTGCCGCTGAAATCGGCGTCGCGCTCGGCGCCATCTACAATCTTGTCGAGGATCTCGACGAACTGGCGCTGCGGGTCGCCGGGCGCACGCTGGAGCGGCTCGACGCGGCTTTGTCGGAGGCGTCTCGACGGGCGCCGGACGCATCGCCCGTCGATCAACTTGTCGCGGTCGCCGTCGCCTATCGGCGCTTCGCCAGCGACAATCTCCATTTATGGCGCACTCTGTTCGAGCATCGCATGGCGCCCGGGCGGCCCGTTCCCGATTGGGCGCTCGGCGATCAGATGGCTTTGTTCAGGCACATTCTCGCGCCGTTGCGCATCTTGCGTCCCGACCTTGACGCGACGGCGCATTTCCGGCTGTCGCAAACCCTGTTCGGCGCCGTGCATGGCGTCGTGTGGCTGGGGCTCGAAGAAAAATTCGTCGGCTTGCCCCCAGACGAACTCGATGCGCAAATCGAAGCGCTGACGCGCATGGTCTGCGCCGGACTGGGGGAGCAAATTATTGACCGTGTCTGACAAGCAAAGCTTCACGACTTCGCCTTAACGTGCGGTCATTCGCGTGACGGCGCATTCTTTGCGGCTTGCGCTTTTCCTCTCGCCGCTGACGGCGATACGCACTTGTGACGACTCATGAAGCGCGCCGCGCGTTTATTAGCGAAATTGCCTGACGCGCTGTCGCGCGAGCATCTCGATCTGACGATCAGCCTCCATGCCGGTCTCGACACCCGCATCATTGAGCGCCCGGGTCTGACGCTGGGGGAGGGCGACCTCGCCGAGCTGACGCAAAAATTGCGCGAAGTGGCGAGCCATACCCTGCCGAGCGGGTCGCTTACCTACGGGGTGTTTTCGGGCGAACGCGAGCGCCTCGCCAATGTCGTCGTGACGCTGATCAGCGAGGCCGCCACGGGCCGCCCCATCGGATTCAATGCCTTGGCGCTGATGGATGTGATCCTCGACGGCGAGCCTCGCGTCGTGACGCATCTCGGGCTTGTCATGGTCGATCGGGACGAGCGCAGTCGCGGGCTGTCCTCGACGCTCTACGGCCTAACCACGTTGCTGCTGTTCGCGCGCAGCGGGCTGCGGCCATTCTGGGTTTCCAACGTCACGCAGGTTCCGGCGGTCGTCGGCATGGTGAGTGAGACGTTCTCCAATGTCTTTCCGGCGCCGGCCGCGACGGCGCGACAAAGCTTCACGCATCTTTCGTTGGCGCGTCAGATCATGCGTCGGCATCGGCATTTGTTCGGCGTCGGCGACGAGGCGACGTTTGACGAAGCGCGCAGCGTCATTCTGGACGCCTATACCGGCGGCTCGGACGATCTGAAAAAGACATATGAACAGGCGCCGAAGCATCGCGACGCGCGATACAACGATTTTTGCCGCGAGCTTCTGGATTATGGGCGCGGCGACGACGTGTTGCAGCTGGCGCGGATGGATCTGGCGACGGCGCGTCGCTACCTCGTCGCTCATGTTCCGCCGCGCTCATTGCCGGCGTTGATGCTGACGGCGGCGTTTCTGATGCTCCAGCGCCTCGCCCTGCCGATCGTCCATTGGTTCGACGATTCCAAACGTTTCGGCGCGCTGCGCCCCTCGCAAAAGGCCGCAACCAAGTGATTGACGCATTCAGCTACGAGACATTCACGACGCGCAATATCGGCTTTGTCACGCCCGACGAACAGAGGCGGTTGCGGGCTGCGCGCGTTTTCATCTGCGGCGTCGGCGGCATGGGCGGCGCGGCGCTGATGGCGCTGGCCCGCGCCGGCGTCGGGCGCTTCGTCATCGCTGATATGGACGCGTTCGACGTGTCCAATCTCAATCGACAGGTCTTCGCCAGCGCCGCGACCATAGGCAAGCTCAAGGCCGCCAGCAGCGCCGAGGCGGTGCGGCAGATCAACCCCGAGATCGATATCGAGGTTCACGGCGGCGAATGGCCGAAACTGGCCGGCGACATCGCCGCGCGCTGCGATCTCGTCATCAACGGCATGGACGATGTCGCGGCGGGCGTGCATCTCTATCGCGAGGCGAAGCGCGCAGGCAAATCCGTCATCGACGCCTATATGTCGCCGCTGCCGTCAGTTATCCTCGTGCGCCCGAACGATCCGCGCCCCGAAGAGCGGCTCGGCTTTCCAACGACAGGCAAGGCGTGGACAGATATTTCCGAAGATGACCGCCGCGCCGCCGTATTGGCGGAAGTCGAGCATGTGATGCTGCATTCGAGCTCACGCCATCACATCGATCTCGCCATTGCGGGCGAGGTCGCCGCCGGCCGGCGCAGCCGCATGTCTTTCGCGCCCATGGTGATTTCGACCGGCATGATGATGGCCTATGAAGCCGTTTCCCTCATTCTCGGGCGGCGGACGGGGACGGATTGCCGCGGCTGGTTTTTCAATCCGCACAAAGCTGCGGTCGAGAAGCCGCTGCCCGCGCCGCTCGCCGCGTTGATGCGTCCGTTGGTGCGTCGCGCGCTCGCCAAGATGACGGCCAGTCCATGACGCCCAACCTCATCGCCGATTCCATCGTCAATATCTGCGGCGCCATTGGTCTCTGCGTCGCGATCGCATTGTTGCAGCGGCGCGATCGCAAGGGGCGCACGACGTTTCTGATCAATCTGGCGATGGGCGCCGTCGCGGCGCTTTTCTTTCTGCGCGGCGTAGCCTGGTGGACAGGCAGCGTCGCTTTCGATCAGGCCTCGATCGCCTTTGCCGCGCTTTTCCCTTTGGCCGTATTGCTGGCGGCTGAAATCGTGATGCGACGCCATGCGCCGCGCGCGCTCAAGATTTATACGGCGCTTGGCGCGGCATTGTTCATGTTGGGCGTCGTTACGGGGATCGCGCGCGATAACGCCGCTTATTACATCGCTTTGCCGATGTTCCAGTTCAGCGTGGTCGCTGCGTGCGGCGTGCTGCTTTATCGTCGCGGCGCCGGCGATCTCACGGCCGAGGAAAGCCGTATCGTCAAACGCGTCGGCCTCGCGGTGCTGATCGCCGCGCCTTTCCTTCTGACGGATTTCCGGTCGCTTTTCGCCGATCCGCCGGTGCGCGTCGGGCCCCTTGGCGTGTTGATCGGCGTGTCGTTGCTTCTGGCTGAAGGCGGCGGCGAAGCGCGGTTGCGCAGTTTCGCCCTGCTGACCTCGCGGCTCGTCGCGGCGCTCCTTCTGGGACTCGCAGCTGGTTGGATGGCGCCTGCGCCGCAGGCCGGCGACCTTTTGCGCCACGCGGCTGTGGCCGGCGCAGGCGTGCTGGCGATCAGCCTCGCCATCGACGCCGCGCGCGAAATCTTCGCCGCGCGCGCCGAGGGTTTGCTCGCAGCCGTCGCCGTTTCACCCGCCCGGACGCGCAGCGCGCTTGTCGCGGCGCTGGCGGCGCATCCGTTGTTTGGCGACGCGCGCCGCCTGCGCGAAAGCGATCTCAATGATTTTGACCCCGACATCATTCGGACGGCGCTGCCGGAGACCGCGGTCTTCCGCAAGATCGACGCGCCATGGGGGCGTCCCGCGACGGATGGCGGCGTCGAGCGGCTCGTCTCTCTGTTTGCGACGTTCGAGGCGACGCATGTGATCGCCCTTCAACGGGCTCCGCTGGATCTTCTCGCCGTCTCCGTTCCGGTTGTCGCGGCGGATGCGACGACGGAGACCGCGCTGCAATTGCTGGGGCGCATTCTCGCCAATGCGCCGGAGGAGATGACATGCTCGACATCGTAACCGGCCGCCGCGATCTCGCTTTTGCGGTGACGAAACGCGTTTACGGCGCTGGCACGAATTACGTTCCGCCGTTATGGAGCGATTTCGACCGCATGCTCGACCCCGCCCGCAATCCACTGGTCACGCGTGGACATGGGCGTCTCGAAGTCTTCGTCGCATTGCGCGATGGACAGCCCGTTGGCCGGATCGTCGCCTGCATGCACGACGCTTCGAACGTCAAGCATGGGACGGCGCGCGGTCAGTTCGGTTTTTTCGACTGCGTCGACGATTCAGAAGTTGCAAACGCGTTGCTCGGCGCGACGGAAGCCTGGGTCGGCGCGCGCGGCGCGACGAGCCTCGCCGGTAATTTCAATTTGACGGCGATGCAGCAAATCGGCGTCGTGACGCAGGGCTTCGAGCGCGCGCCCTATACGGATATGGTCTGGTCGCCGCCGCATATCGCACGCTTGTTGGAAAACGCGGGTTATCGCGCGACCTTTCCGATGACGACATTCGAGATGCCGATCGCGGAGCTTGACGCGGAGAAGTTGATCGGGCCGAAGCAACAGGCTGTTCTCGAGGACGGCGATTTCACCTGGGCGCCGATCACGCGTCGCGACTTCCGCGCGCGGCTGGAAGAATCGCGGCTTATTCTGAATGACGGTTTCGCGCTCAACCCGATGTTCGTGCCGCCGACGGCCGAGGAATATCTGTTTCAGGCCGGCGACATGATGTGGGTGATCGACAAACGCATTTCGACGGTCGTGCATCATCGTGGGCGGCCCGTCGGCGCGATCATCGCAATCCCCGACCTCAATCCGCTGGTGAAAGCTGTCGGCGGCCGCGTCACGCCCGGTCTTCCGTTGCGGTTCCTGTGGCACAAGCTGACGAACCGGCGCGCGGTGCTCGTCTATCAATCGGTCGTGCGCGAGATGCACAACAACGGCGTCAATGGCGCCATGCTCGCCAGAACCATCGCCGCATTGAAGAAGGCGGGTTACGACACGCTCGGCGGCACATGGATCGCGGATGTGAATGGGCCGAGCCTGCGTCAGGCCGAGAAGGTTGGCGCGCGGCCGCTGCATCGTCTTCATCTTTTTGAAAAGGCGCTCGCATGATCGCCGTCGATGTCGAATTGCTGCGGACGCTTGTCGCGGAAGCGCGGCTTGCGCCGTCCGTCCATAATATTCAACCGACGCGCTGGCGTATTGCGGACGGTCGCATCGTCGTCCTCGCCGACGCCGCGCGCACATTGCCCGTGGCCGATCCCAGCGGGCATGACGTGGCGATTTCGCATGGCGCGGCCATCGAGGGCCTGTCGCTCGCACTTGCCGCGCGGGGGCTGCGCATTGCCGAGACGGCTCAACCCGAGAACGCCGATGAAGTCGCGCGACTGACGATTGTCGCCAATGGCGCGCGCGATCCGCTTTCTTCCGCTGTCGCGACGCGCATAAGCTGGCGTGGAAAATTCACGAAGCCCGCGCCTGACGCCGCTGCGCGGCTCGACCGGATCGCGGCTGCGTGCTGCGATTTGACGCTTATCCGCACACAGTCCGCCATTGCCGACGCCGCAAAGCTCGGCGACGCTGCAGGCCTGCATTTCCTGCGCGATCCGGCGCATCGCGCCGAGCTTCTACATTGGATGCGGCTGTCCTCGTCGCATCCCGACTTTTTGCGAGACGGTCTCGGCGCGCCGCAGATGGCGTTGAGCCGTTTCGAGGCCGTTGGCGCGGGGCTGGCGCTGGGACCGCTGTTTTCGGCGCTGGATCGCATTGGCCTCGCCGCGCCTTTGGTTGCGGAAGGCGGGAAGACTCGTTCGGCGACTGCGCTGGCGCTGTTTTGCAGGCCGCATGGGGAAGACCCGCTGGTCAGCGGACGGCATTTCTATCGCGCCTGGCTGGCGATCGCGCGCGAAGGGTTTCAGGCTTGCGTCATGTCGGTTCTCGCCGATCTTCCCGCCGCCAATGCGGCGTTGCGGGCGCGGCATGGCGTCGGCGACGACAAGCGTCTTGTCAGCGTGATGCGCATCGGGGCGCCCGTCGCGCCGACCATGCCGCCGCGCGTCCGCCTGCCGGCAGTCGAACTGATCGCTTAGAGCTGTCCGCGGCGCCTGTTCTCGGCTCGGCCCAAAGACGCAATTTGTTTTCGGCGCGAGCGGGGCTAGCATTTGCTCCGATGCGAGTTCGACGTTGACCCGCGAAGCGTGTCTCGAATGTCTCGACGCTCGAGAGGCCTGCGCGTCATCATGCGAGGGAAGGAATTTTCATGAGCACGTCCAAATCCTACAACGTCGATTTGCCGAAGACGTCTGCGAATTTTGTTGCGTTGACGCCATTGACGTTTTTGGAGC
>ERZ1645187.1048-NODE-1048-length-26118-cov-6.206346_pt1 | contig 26118 bp, 25 predicted proteins | sample MGYA00575352_ERZ1645187 | MGnify/ENA primary metagenome ERZ1645187 (study PRJEB40837, sample SAMN11349314) | freshwater sediment metagenome | isolation source: river sediment | host: Sediment | place: India: Wazaribad , New Delhi | collected 2017-02-21 ...
AAGATCTGAAATATAACACCTATGTACAGATATTGAAGGAGGAGCTGATTCCTGCGACGGGATGTACGGAGCCGATCGCAATCGCTTATGCGTCTGCCAAAGCGCGCGAGGTTCTGGGCGCTCTTCCTGAATCTGTCCTGGTAGAAGTAAGCGGAAATATTATTAAGAATGTAAAAAGCGTAGTCGTTCCGAACACCGGCGGCATGAAGGGAATCGAAGCGGCTGCCATTGCCGGCATTGTCGGCGGGAATGCGGATAAGAAGCTGGAAGTGATCTCCGATATCGATGAAAATCAGAAGCGGAAGATCAGGGATTTTCTCTCTAAGATTCCCATAACGGTTAATCAGATCGACAGCGGCGAGATTTTCGATATTCTCGTTACACTTGCTGACCGTGAAAATAACGTCTCTGTCAGGATATCCCGGTTCCATACGAATATTGTCAGTATCGTGAAAAACGGACGGATACTGTATTCGGCCGGTACCGGAGAAGAAGTCAGAAACTGTGATGATATTACAGAGAACTCCGGATTATCAGACAAGTCGCTGCTTAATTTAAAAGATATTATCGATTTTGCCGATACCTGTGATCTCGACGATGTCAGGGAGCTGCTCGATCTCCAGATACGCAGCAATTATCAGATTGCCGAAGAGGGAATCCGGGGAGATTACGGAGCAAATATCGGTTCTGTTCTGATCCATGCCAACGGAAATGCCGTACAGAACCGCGCGGCGGCGATGGCCGCGGCAGGCTCCGACGCGAGAATGAGCGGCTGCGAACTTCCGGTCATCATTAATTCCGGCAGCGGCAACCAGGGTATCACAGTATCCGTTCCGGTTGTCGAATATGCGAAGGAGCTCAATTCGTCTGAGGACAGGCTGTACAGAGCGCTTCTGATCTCAAACCTGACCGCCGTTCATGAGAAAACCGGAATCGGCCGGCTGTCCGCTTACTGCGGTGCCGTCAGCGCGGGCTGTGCTGCAGGATGCGGGATCGCTTATCTGCAGGGCGAAGGCTATGAAGCGCTTGCCCATACCCTCGTCAATTCTCTTGCTGTTGTTTCAGGAATTATCTGCGACGGCGCTAAACCTTCATGCGCCGCTAAAATTGCGTCAAGCGTTCAGGCAGGAATTCTCGGCTATCAGATGTGGAAGGACGGCCAGGAATTCAAACGCGGAGACGGTATCGTCAACAGCGATGTGGAAGCGACAATCGTCAATGTCGGAAGACTTGGCAGGGAAGGCATGAGGGAGACAGATAAAGAGATCGTAAGCATGATGCTTGATAAATGATCGATAATACTGCAAACTTGATGAGCGAGCAATCGCTCTTTTTTATTGCAAGAATTTACATTTATTGAAACTGTATCAACTTGCGAAATGCAAAAGAAAAAAGGACATATGACCTTATTTTCAGGTCGTTGTCCCTATATACTTAAAACATGCTTTCGGAGGCCGATCAAATGAAAAACAGAGACGAACTGAACGATGCACTGAAAACGCTTCACTGCAGTGCGAAAAAGGAGATCACCGCGATATTCGACGACTGTCCCGACAAAGTAGTCAGGCATGCGGCACTGATGAAGCTGCCTGCCGGCGTTCCGCTGATGCGGGAAGGACAGCACCTCGACTACGTGTACATCCTGTTAAACGGCACAGCCGACGGGATCGACGAACAGACCTACGGCGTCGTCTATATCTTCCGTGAGTTCGGCAGCGGCTCCATCCTGGGAGACTTCGAAGTTCTCGGCGAGATCAGCGAATACCGCAGTACCATCGTCACATCCAGCGACGGAGACGTGCTCAGAATTCCCGCGGAGGTCTATCTGAACTGGATGAGCAGCGACAGCCGCGCACTGATGAAGCGGACCAGGATGCTCATCAAGGAGCTTACCCTCGAAGTCGGTGACAAACGGAAATACGCGCTGCTCTCAAGCCACGACAAGATGCTGCTGTATCTGTGCAATCGTTACAAGGAAGAAGGAAACGGACGGGAATTCCGCTTCAGGGACACCAGGGAAAAGCTCGCCAAACGGCTCGGGATCAGCGTCAAGACCATCGGGCGCAATATCAAAACCCTCGAAGAAGAAGGATTTATCGGCCACGAATCCGGCAAGATCACGATGGATCCGGAACAGTATGAAAGGCAGCAGGCCTACATATCGGAGCATCTGGTGGAAACAAACTGGAACCTGGAAGAAGGCACCGGAAAACACGGCTTTATTTAACGCAGTCATTATAATTCATTCCGGTTCATTTAAGTCGGTTCACGTCATTTCAGTATTCATTTTAAATCATTATCCGCAGCTGTCTTACGAAATTATCTGATTATCTATTACAAACTCAAGGAGAAAACCATGTCCAACGTACCTACACCTCATATCGGAGCTGCAAAAGAAGATATCGCGAAAACCGTGCTGATGCCTGGAGATCCGCTCCGCGCGCAGTTCATCGCGGAAACATTTCTTGAAAACGCAGTATGCGTCAACAAAGTCCGCAATATGCTGGCCTTCACCGGAGACTACAACGGCAAGCGCGTCACCGTTATGGGCGGCGGCATGGGAATGCCTTCCATCGGGATCTACTCCTACGAGCTGTTCAACTTCTACGATGTCGACCAGATTATCCGGATCGGCACGGCGGGCGCGCTGGCAGACAATGTGAAGCTTCGCGACGTCGTCGTCGGAGTCGGCGCCAGCACGGACTCCAATTACGCCTCCCAGTTCAGACTTCCCGGAACCTACGCTCCCATCGCGGATTTCGGCCTGGCAAGAGCCGCAGTCGAAGCGGGTGAACGCCTCGGAATTCCGACAGCACCGGGAAACATTCTGTCCTCCGATATCTTCTACAACGATTATGAAGAAGCGCTGATGAAGTGGCAGAGAATGGGGATCCTCGCAGTCGAAATGGAAGCGGCGGCTCTGTACATGAACGCCGTCAGAGCCGGGAAGAAAGCCCTGTGCCTGCTTACGATCTCCGATGCTCCGTTCCGCGGCGAATCCCTGTCCAGCGAAGAACGCCAGACCAGCTTTACCGACATGATGAAAATCGCTCTAGAGATCGCATAGATCCCGGGCCGGTTTTCCTGATGCTGACGATATAGAAAGAAGAAACCGATATGAAAAAATGGAAAGCAGCTGCGGCGGTCGTTCTCACGATCGTCCTGCTGTCCTTCACACTGACAGGCTGTTCGATGCCTCAAAAGGACGATTCGACGTTTTCTGTAACGATGGTCACCAGTGACGGCGGCATCAACGACCAGTCGTTTAACCAGTCGTCGTGGGAAGGTCTGCAGAAATTTGCGGAAGAGACAGGATCGGAAGTCCGTTACATCGAATCCAAACAGCCCTCCGATTATCTGACAAATCTCGACAGAGCCACCGACTCGTATCCCGATCTGATCTGGGGTATCGGCTATACCTTTGCGGACCCCATCCTGACCATTGCGAAGGCAAATCCCGATATGAGCTTTGCAATCGTAGACAATGCTTACGATGACACCCCGTTTAACGTTACGGGCGTCGTATTCCGTGCCGAAGAATCCTCGTTTATGGCAGGCTACATCGCAGGCATGAGCACGAAGACAGACAAAGTCGGATACGTCGGCGGCATGAAATCCGCCATTAACGACCAGTTCCAGTACGGCTACGACGCGGGCGTCGCCTACGCGGCTAAGGAACGGGGAGTCAAGATCGAAGTCATGAATCAGCTTGTGGAAAGCTATACGGACGCTGCGAAAGCGAAAGCCATCGCGAACAAGATGTTCTCCCAGGGCGCGGATATCGTATTCCACTCCGCAGGCGGAGCAGGTCAGGGCGTTATCGAATCTGCGAAAGACAACGGCAAGTACGCCATCGGCGTCGACCGCGACCAGTCGTACCTCGCACCGGACAATGTGCTGACATCAGCGCTGAAGAATGTCGACACGGCGGTTGAGCTGGTCTGTCAGGAAAAGATGGACGGCCAGGACATCGGAGGACAGACCCTGAGCTTCGGTCTTTCAGACGATGCAGTAGGCATCCCGACAGAAAACAAGAACATGGATCCCGAAGTCTATGAAAAGGCGATGGAGGTCCGTCAGAAAATCATCAGCGGCGAAATTAAAGTACCGGCGACGGAAGAAGCTTACAACGCGTATGCCGCTTCGCTGGGGCAGTAGGAGAAACACATGAAACCAGATAAAGAATACGCAGTTCAGATGCACGATATTACGAAGACCTTCGGCGCCTGCCGGGCCCTCGATAACGTACAGCTGGATGTAAAAAAGGGAACCATTCACGCGATCCTCGGCGAAAACGGCGCGGGCAAAACGACGCTGATGAACGTTCTGTACGGACTCTACCGCCAGGACAGCGGTGAAGTCTACCTGTACGGCGAAAAGGTCGACATCAAAAATCCGACCGTCGCGATCCGCCACGGCATCGGCATGGTCCATCAGCATTTCATGCTCGTCGAAAACTTTACAGTCGCTCAGAACATCATCCTCGGACAGGAAACGACGAAGGGCGGCGGAGTCCTCGACCTGAAGCGCGCGAAGAAGGAAGTCGAAGAGCTGGTCGCCCGCTACGGACTGCAGGTGAATCCCGACGCGCAGATCTCCGATATCACTGTGGGCATGCAGCAGCGTGTTGAAATACTGAAGGCTCTGTACCGCGGGGTCGATATCCTGATTCTCGACGAACCGACGGCGGTTCTGACGCCCCAGGAAATCGAAGACCTCATCGGTATCATGCACAGACTCGTGGATGACGGCAAGACCATCATTATCATCACGCACAAGCTCAGGGAAATTAAAGCCTCGGCCGACGAATGCACGATTGTCCGGCGCGGGCAGTACATCGACACGGTAAAGGTCGCGGATGTCACTCAGTCGGAGCTCGCGGATATGATGGTCGGTCACAAGGTCCGTCTGTCTGTAGACAAGGAAGCCGCGAAGCCCGGCGAAACGATCTTTGAGATTGACAATCTGCAGGCCAGCGACGACAGAGGGCTGCCGGTTCTGAAGAATCTGAATCTGGCGGTTCATGCAGGCGAGATCGTAGGTCTGGCCGGCATCGACGGAAACGGACAGAAGGAGCTTGTCGAGGTCATCACGAACCTGAGAAAAGCGGACGGCGGAACCGTCAAGATCGATGGAAAGGAAATCCAGAATACGACGACGCGCAACACGATGAATTCCGGCGTCTCGACCATTCATGAAGACCGTCAGAAGCGCGGACTGGTCCTCGACTTCACGGTGGATGAAAACGCTGTCCTCGACTCATATATGAAGGAACCCTTCTCGAAGAGGGGCGTACTCAATAAAAAAGCGATCCATGATTTCACATCGCAGCTGATCACGGAATACGATATCCGTCCGGATAACTGCGGCGATATGCCTATTCGCGGACTCTCCGGCGGGAATCAGCAGAAGGTGATTATCGCAAGGGAAATCGCCAACGATCCGGATCTGCTCATCGCAGTGCAGCCCACCCGGGGACTCGACGTCGGCGCGATAGAAAATGTCCACAAGATGCTCATCAGAGAACGTGACAAGGGGAAAGCGGTTCTGCTGATCTCCCTCGAGCTGGACGAAGTGTTGAACGTGGCGGATACGGTCGCCGTCATTTACGACGGCGCGATACAGGGAACATTCCCGCAGAGTGAAGCGGACGAACGGACAATAGGCCTGATGATGGCGGGAGGAGGAACAGATGCAGCGGAGTGAATTCTTTAAAAATTTCTGGCGCAAGCCGATTTTCGCGACGATCATCGCGATCCTCAGCGGCTTTATCGTTGCGGCGATCATCCTCGCGAGCGCGGGCTACAACCCGTGGACCTCTCTGGGCGCGCTGTTTTACGGCATGTTCGGACGTCCGAAATACATCTCCAACGTCATTATCAAGAGTACCCCGATTATCGTCACCGGGCTGAGCGTCGCCTTTGCCTACAAGATGGGGCTGTTCAATATCGGCGCGGAAGGCCAGTACATCATGGGAGCGCTTGCGGCAAACGTCGTCGGCTACCTGGTTGACGCTCCGGCGATCATCGAGATCCCCCTCATCATCCTCGCGGGCGTCGCAGCCGGCGCGCTGTACGGCGGTATCATCGGACTGCTCAAGGGCAGGTACGACATCAACGAAGTTATCACGGGCATCATGCTTAACTGGATCGCGCTGTATTTCTCGAATTACATCGTGAATCTCGAGATATTCCATAAGCCGAATACAGCCAGCATGTATGCGATCAATGAATCGGGTTATACGTCTCTCTTCACGCAGTGGAAGACGACGGAAGCGGCGGCGACGTTCTTCCAGGAGCATCCGTTCATCGGGGACATCATGCGTACGGACGTCAATATGGGCTTTATCATCGCAGTTGCCCTGACCATCTTTATCAGCTGGGTCCTGTTCAAGACGACAAAGGGCTACCAGCTGCGCGCAGTGGGCTACGCCCAGGAAGCAGCTGAATTCGCAGGCATCGACGTTAAAAAGAACGTTATCCAGACGATGCTCATCGCGGGCGGACTTGCCGGCATGGCAGGCGTCCTGAATATCACGGGAATCTTCCCCCACGCCGTCTCTCAGCTGTCGGCATTCGAATCCTACGGCCTGAACGGTCTGTGCGTCGCGTTTATCGCCGGCGGTTCGCCCATCGGCTGTATCCTTGCGGGTCTGCTCTTCGGAGGTCTGCTGTACGGCGGACAGTCGCTCCAGTATATGGCGGGTGCACCGTCAGAGATCATCAACATCATGATCGGGACCATCGTCTTCTTCGTCGGTCTAGAAGGACTGGTCGGCATGATCGTCGACCGTATCGAAAAACGGAAAGCGGCGAAGTCGAAGGAATCGGGAAGCAGCGATTCCGGAAAAAGCGGATCGGGAACGGGCGGATCTGACAAGAAGGAGACCGTCACGACTGAAACGAAACAGGAGATACAGTCTCCGGAGCTTAAAACACTGGAAACGGGTAAAAGCCAATGATGAATATCGTAACATTACTGATAGGCGTTACGCTGATGTACGCGACGCCTCTGATTTTCGGGGCGCTGGGCGGTGTCATATCGGAACGCTCCGGAGTCGTCAACATCGGCATCGAAGGGATGATGACAGTGGGCGCTTTTACCGGCGCGACCGTCGGATATTTCAGCGGAAATCCGTGGATCGGCCTGCTGTGCGCGGGTATTGCAGGCGGCCTGATGGGGCTGCTGCACGCGACGGCTTCCGTTTCGTTTCTCGCGGACCAGACGATCTCCGGCGTAGCCATCAACCTGCTGGGACCGGGACTGGCGCTGTTCTTCTGCAGACAGGCCTTCGACGGCGCGACACAGACACTGCCTGTTACGAACAAGCTGCCGAAGATCTTCGGCGACTCCGCGACGGGGATCCTGAGCAACCTGAATGTCGACGTGATGGTCATCATCGCGCTGATCACCGCTGTCGTCATGTGGTTCGTGCTGTACCGGACGAAGTGGGGTCTGAGAATCCAGGCTGTCGGTGAAAATCCGGCTGCGGCCGATACGCTGGGTGTCAACGTCAAGAAGACCCGCTATCTGTGTGTGATCATGTCTGGGATCCTCTCCGGGATCGCAGGCGCGTGCGTCACGCTGAGCATCGTCGCCCAGTTCTCGCAGACGTCCATCGCAGGTCAGGGCTTTATCGCGCTGGCGGCGGTTATCTTCGGACGCTGGCGCCCACAGGACGCTTATCTTGCGTGTCTCGTATTCGGCTTCGCTCAGGCGCTGACTGTCGTTCTCGGCGGAGGTGTCGTGAACATTCCGACAGAAATTCTCGCGATGCTGCCCTACGTTCTTACGATCATCATCCTGATCCTGTTTGTGGGCAAATCGGTGGCTCCGAAGGCGGACGGTGTTCCGTATGTGAAGGGAAAGAGATAAGCTTAGTATATGAGTAAAGTGAATAACGAAAATAATAAATACAAACGCGTTTTTACGATCGTCATCGACTCGATGGGGATCGGGAACGGGAAGGATGCGGCTGCTTTCGGAGACGAAGGCGCCGATACCTTCGGCCATATTGAGGAAGCTGCGGGACCGCTGAATATCCCGAATCTCGAAAAACTCGGACTGCTCGCGCTTCATCCGGCAGAAAAACAGCCGTCGGACGTTACGCCGGAAGGATACCGGATCAGGCTCAACGAAGCCGGCTGCAGCAAGGATACGATGGGCGGCCACTGGGAAATGACGGGACTGAAGACCGTCACACCCTTCAAGACCTTCACTGACACAGGCTTCCCGAAGGAGCTGATGGACGCGCTGGAGCAGGCGACCGGTCACAAGGCGATCGGGAACAAGAGCGCCAGCGGAACGGAGATCCTGGATGAGCTCGGTGAAGAACAGATCCGTGACAACAGCATGATCGTCTACACATCGGCGGACTCGGTCCTGCAGATCGCGGCGAACGAGGACAGCTTCGGCCTCGACGAGCTGTACCGCTGCTGCGAGATTGCAAGAGAGCTTACGATGAAGGACGAATGGAAGGTCGGACGCGTTATCGCGAGGCCCTACGTCGGAACGAAGGCGGGCCGCTTCAGGCGCACTCCGAATCGTCACGACTACGCACTCCAGCCCTTCGGAAAGACGGCGCTGGACGCCCTCAAGGAAGCTGGATACGAAGTGATCTCGGTTGGGAAGATCTACGATATTTTCGACGGCTGCGGTCTGACGGAATCGAACAAATCCCAGAGCAGCGTTCACGGAATGGAACAGACGAACGAGATCGCGGACCGTGATTTCACGGGTCTGTGCTTTACGAATCTTGTCGATTTCGACGCGCTGTGGGGACACCGCAGAGACCCCGAAGGCTACGGAAAGGAGATCGAAAAATTCGACATCGGTCTCGGCGAGCTGCTGGGAAAGCTCAACGACGACGATCTCCTGATGATCACAGCCGATCACGGAAACGATCCGACATATTCGGGTACCGATCACACCCGCGAACAGGTACCGCTGCTGATGTACTCGCCGTCGATGAAACAGTCCGCAGATATCGGGGAAGCAGACAGCTTCGGGGATATCGGCGCGACGATCGCGGACAACTTCGGCGTCGCGATGCCGAAAGGGACCATCGGCGAAAGCCTGCTGGACAGGCTGGTATAATCGGGAAGAAGCAGATACAGTCGATGATCATCTGACGTACAATAAATGACCGGAAGAACTGAACCAGCCGGATGATCTGCTCATCTGAAATTAAACGTAAAAGGAAAAATAAGATAACATGGATAAAAAGACACTTGCAGGCATGATGGACCACACGCTGCTCAAAGCAGACGCGACGCCGGATCAGATCGACTGGATCTGCGACGAAGCGAAACAGATCGGAGCGGCTTCCGTCTGTGTCAACCCGTGCTGGGTGAGTAGAGTTTCGGATGAACTAAAGGACAGCGGCGTCATGACCTGCTGCGTTATCGGCTTTCCCCTCGGCGCAAACACCAGCGCGGTCAAGGCCTTCGAGACTCAGGATGCGGTGAAAAACGGCGCGGACGAGGTCGATATGGTCATCAATATCGGCGAACTCAAGTCCGGAAATGACGAAGCGGTCGAACAGGACATCAAGGCTGTCGTCGACGCGTCGGGAGATACTCACGTCAAGGTCATTATCGAAACCTGTTATCTGACGGATGACGAAAAGGTCCGCGCGTGCGAAGCGGCGGCGAGAGCCGGAGCGGATTTCGTCAAAACCTCCACAGGCTTCGGAACAGGCGGAGCAAAACCCGAAGACGTGGCTCTGATGAAGCGCAGCATTCCGGAAACGATGAAGGTCAAGGCTTCCGGCGGCATGCACGACTGGAACGATGCGAAAGCCGAAATCGCGGCGGGCGCGGATAGACTGGGAGTGTCCGCAAGTCTGAAGATACTTGAAACATTCGAAGACGCGGAATAAGACAGCACTGTTATTCAGGGGAAAATAAGACAGCCCGTTAATTCTTCAGTATCACAGAATCGACGGGCTTCTTTGCTGCAGTTCAATATTATTTATCCATGCTTCTGCCAGATCAATCTTACCTATGTTCCGTTTTCGTCCGTCTTCCTTGGATATACTTAAATTATTAAATGAAAACGGAGGACATAATGAAAAAGCGTTTGATTCTGCCCGCAGTTTTTGTGCTTATACTGCTCATGCTTACCGGCTGCGCTCAGCATGACAGCAAGCTAGTCGGTGTCTGGGTTCTGGACGGAACAGCCAGCGGCATCACATCAATGGGAGACGGGATGGCCGGATTCGAGTTCTCGAGTGACGGGAACGTCAAGATGTACGCAATGGATTCCTCGACTTCATCAACGTCTGTTGCCGAAACGTCGGGTACCTGGGAAACAAAGGACGATTCGCTGATCCTGAAGATAGACGATCAGGAAACAGACGAACCGTACACGCTCAGCGACGACGGAAATACGCTGACGATTACCGGCACTGACGGAACGAAGCTTGTGTTCACAAAATCCGACAAGACGTATTCGGAAATCGTCGGAGTCGCCAACGGGAAGTATTCGGTCATACAGAGCATGATAGATGCGTTCGGCGGAAGCGAAGATACAACGACGGAATGACAGGAAAGACCCGGACGCGTGAAGTCCGGGTCTTTTTTCAGATCCATCCAAATTTTTCACATGTTTTCATGATTCCGTCGTCGACGTTAGCTGCCGCGACGAAGTCCGCTTTTTCCTTCAGCTCGTCACAGGCGTTGCCCATCGCGACGCAGAAGAACGCGGGATCGAACATTACCAGGTCGTTGGTATCATCGCCGAATACGACAGTCTGTTCCGGGGTTCCATCGATGAGCTCAAGCAGGCGCAGAATTCCGCCTTTTTTATCGTCCGGCTGGATCAGCGCGTATTCTTTTTCGAACCGCAGCCAGCCTGTCGTTTCGAGCAGCGGCAGTCTGTCTTCTTCTCCGATGGGAACGGAGATGTACATCTTGTAGATTGTCCCGAAATCTTCAGGATCGAAGTGTTCATCGATGATATAGGTCGTGGGTTCCTTCCGGATCCCGACCTGGTCGTAGAACGTGAAATCGCGGGCGTAGACCTTCTGAGAATCGTCGACCGCGGTCAGCACGCCGTAGCCGGCCTCAATCGCCTGATCGTACAGCGCCTTTGCGGTCGCGTAATCGAGGGGGCTGTTTTCAACCTCCTTGTCGTCCACAATGATTCCGTTTCCGCCGCTGCATACCATGTCGTGGAAGCCGTTTTCTTCGAAAAAGGGTCTGGCCTTGTACATCGCGCGGCCCGTCGCGATGACCACCGTCCGGCCCTCCGCTTCAAGCCGTTCCAGCGCTTCCTTCGCGGACGGTACGATCCTGTCCGTCGCTCTGTCCGTCAGCGTACCGTCTACATCGAAAAAGAAATATCGTTTATCGTTCATCAGTTCCTCGCTTAAATATCAGATTTACTACAGTATACCTGTTCATTTTATACGAATAAAAAAGATCCTCCAACGACATTGCTGCTGGAGGATCAAGTTTATTCAGAGATTTTTTTTACTATATCAGCTTGTTTCCGCAATTGAACGCGTTAGCGATCTTTTCGCCGAGCTTCAGGTATACGTTATTCGCGGCGTCGAAGGAAATCGGTTCGAATTTCGCCGGATCGATCTTTCCGTCGGTCAGGATCGATTCTTCCCGGCCGGCTTTTCCGGTTTTTCCGCTTTATCTCTGCTGACCACCGCGGTTTCCACCTGATGATCGATAACGTTCTTTACCTTGATAAGCAGTCCGTCGGTCCGCAGATCGAAACGGCTTCCGTCTGCCGGGATCGAACCCAGCCTTCCGAATACGAAGCCCCCGAAGGTCTCATAGTCGTCCACGGGGAGTCTTACGTGAAGCGCATGCTCCACATCCTCAAGCTCGGCATCTCCGCCGATTCGCCAGAATCCGTTTCCGAGATCGCGGATCTCCGTATCCCGGTTTTCTTCGTTCATGCTGATATCGCCGACAAGCTCTTCAATCAGATCCTTCATCGTGATGATCCCCACCGTACCGCCGTATTCGTCGAGGACTATCGCGAAGCGCTTGCGATCCTTCTTCATGTTCTGGAACAGAATATCCGCCTTCTGATTTTCTGGGACGAAATATGCGGGCTCGACGGCGTTCTTCATGACGTTTTCCCGGCTTTTATTCTCCAGTCTGAAATAGTCCTTCGAGTTGAGCACTCCGACCACATCGTCAACCGTATCGCCGCAGACCGGATAATAGGTATGAAAGGTTCCGAAAATCAGCTTCTGCCAGTCCTCTTCAGGCTCGTCCGTCCACAGAATATCGGTGTCCGTCCTGTGTGTCGCGATCTCTCCGGCCGTCATATCGTCGAATTCGAAGACGTTCTGGATAAACGTCTTTTCAGTCTTGTCGATCACACCCTTTTCGCTCCCGACGTCGACAAGCATTCTGATATCCTCTTCGCTGACCGCCCCGGCCTCCGCGTGCGGGGCGATCCCGAACAGCCGGAGAAATCCGTTTGTCGATGAGGTGAGCAGACTTACGATGGGCTTGAAGGCCTTCGATACCCCGTATATAAGCCCGGTCAGCCGCAGCGCGAGCTTTTCCGAATTGCGCATCGCCATCCGTTTCGGCACGAGCTCGCCGAAGACCAGGGTAAAGTACGACAGAATAAGCGTGATGAGAATAACAGAGATCGTCGACATCGTCGAATACGAGATCGACGCGCCCAGTCCGATCACCCAGTCGGTGAGCATCCCGGCGAAGTTGTCCGCTGCGAAGGCACTTCCAAGAAAGCCGGACAGCGTGATCGCAACCTGGATGGTCGCGAGAAATCGGGCCGGCTGTTTCATCAGCCCTTCTAGCTTTACGGCGGTTTTATCGCCGTGGGCCGCCATCCGTGCCAGTTTATTATCGTTAATGCTGATCATCGCGATTTCCGCAGTCGCGAATACGGCGTTCAGTCCGATCAGGACTGCCTGGAGCAGCAGCATAAGCCATATCGAGTTATTCACCGAAGCGTCCTCCTTGTATTGATATTCTTTTAATACCACAATGAGATGAACGAATCGCACGACCGCTTCGAGAAAGTGTCTGCCGGATATCCCGGTATATCCGGGAACAGAGCCGCAGGTTCTCCGGACTGTGCCGCCGCATAGTTTGATTTAATAAGAAAAAATGAGTATATACGAAAAATTTGTTTTATGGGATACTAAAGAATTTGTTGCAAAATAGACGGGAAATATATACGATCAAATATAGAAGTTAATTACCTAACAAATTTTTCAATGTAAAGTGGGGATAATCATGTTTGAATTTGAAGAAATGGTAACAAAATTAAAAAAAGATCCGAAAACGATCGTTTTTACCGAAGGATCCGATCCGCGAATTATTGAAGCAGCTTCAAGACTTCTTTCAGGTACATTTCTAAAGCCTATTCTTCTGGGGAATGAAAAGAAGATCCGCGAAGAAGCTGAAAAAGAAGGTTTCAATATTAACGGAGCGGAAATTATCGATGCGAAGAGCTACGACCGTATGGATGAAATGGTCGATCTGTTCTGCGAGCTGCGCAAGAGCAAAGGCGTGACGCCTGAAGAAGCGCGTAAAACGCTGGCGCATAATAACTATTTCGGTACAATGCTCGTAAAGATGGGTGTTGCAGACGCTCTGCTGGGCGGCGCGACCTATTCCACTGCAGATACCGTGCGCCCTGCCCTGCAGCTCATCAAGACGAAACCCGGCAGCAATATTGTTTCATCCGTTTATATTCTATCCCGTCCTTCTGCAACCGGTCAGAAAGAGCTTCTCGCGATGGCAGACTGTGCAATCAACATCAAGCCGAACGAAGACGAACTCGCAGAAATCGCGACGTCGGCTGCCGACTGTGCGAAGATTTTCGGAATCGATCCGAAGGTTGCGTTCCTGAGCTATTCGACACTCGGTTCAGGCAAGGGCGAAGACGTCGATAAGATGCGTCATGCGGCTGAAAAAGCGAAGCTGCGTGAACCCGGCCTGCCGATCGAAGGCGAAATCCAGTTTGACGCGGCCGTTGCCCCGCAGGTTGCAAAAATTAAAGCTCCGGATTCAGAAGTCGCCGGTCAGGCGAATACCTTCATTTTCCCGGATATCAATTCCGGCAACATCGGATACAAAATCGCCCAGCGTCTCGGTAATTTCGAAGCCTACGGCCCGGTTCTTCTCGGCCTTAACGCATCGATCAACGACTTGTCCAGAGGCTGCAACGCAACCGAAGTCTACACGATGGCAATCATCACAGCCGCGCTGGCAGAAGATAAGAAACCTGAAGCAGCAAAATAACAGACAAATAAAAAGCGCGCCGCTTCACACGGCGGGCCTGACCGGATCTCAGATCCGGTCTTTTTATCGCTAAAACCTAGATCAGCGCAGCATGATAAATCGGTGTTATGATTGCTTCATAAGCGAATCAGTCAGTAAATAAATATTCTGGAGAAAACTCATGAAAATTGTCGTGCTCGACGGTTATACTGAAAACCCGGGCGATCTGTCCTGGGAAGGACTGGAAACGCTGGGAGACGTCACTGTATATGACAGAACTTCCTATGCAGAGGATCCCGTCATTGCCGAACGGATCGGAGACGCGGATGTGGTTGTGATCAACAAGACGCCGATAAGCCGGGAAACCATCGACAGCTGCCCGAACCTGAAGCTCGTCGCGGTCCTTGCCACAGGCTACAATGTCGTGGACTGCGCGTATGCGAAGGAAAAGGGAATCCCCGTCGTGAACGTGCCGGCCTACGGCACCCAGATTGTTGGTCAGTATGCGGTCGGTCTTCTTCTGGAAATCTGTTCTCACTACGCAGCGCATGACGCTGCGGTCAAGGACGGACGCTGGGAGCATAATGTCGACTGGTGCTTCTGGGACTATCCGATGATCGAGCTGTACGGAAAAACGGCGGGCATTATCGGCCTCGGGAGAATCGGACAGTCGACGGCCGGGATCCTGAAGGCGATGGGCATGAGAGTGCTTGCCAGTGACAAGTTTGAGAGCGAAGCCGGCAGAAAAGTCGCGGAATATGTAGACAGGGATACGCTGTTTGCACAGTCAGACGTGATTTTCCTCCACTGCCCGCTGTTCCCGGATACGGAAGGCATCATCAACAGGGACAACATCGCGAAGATGAAGGACGGCGTCATCATCATCAACAACAGCCGGGGACAGCTGGTCGTCGAGCAGGATCTTGCGGATGCGCTTAACAGCGGAAAGGTATACGCAGCGGGTCTGGATGTCGTATCAACGGAGCCGATACAATCGGACAATCCGCTTCTGACCGCAAAAAATACGATTATCACACCCCATATTTCCTGGGCGGCCCGGGCAGCGCGCCAGAGAATCATGGATATCACGACGGACAACGTGAAGGCGTTTATGAACGGCGCACCGGTCAATGTTGTCAACGGATAAACGGTGCCCGGGGCAGATACGGGACTCAGAATGCTGATTGACACAGCTGCTGGATATGAACCTTAAAAAAGACCGATATTATTCCGATATCGGTCTTTTTTATTAGAGGGTCCACTAAAAGGAACTTTGGTATAAAGTTTTAAGCTTTTTTAATTTCTCTTTTAGACAATATCTGTATTTTGTCCGGATAAATTCGCGTAAAAACTAAATCTGAGGCGTTCTTTTTTAGTGAAATGGTGTTAATATACATTATAGCGACAATATGTATTTAACACGGCTGAGCGTCTCGGAAACAACTACAGCCGGCGAAGATATCAAGGAGAAACAAATGGCTATCAAACAAAGTATTGAAAAATTTGGAATCAATCAGGCGGCTAATTATGTTATCAAGGATCCTGACAAGAATCTGATTAAGCTGATGACCTGGGTGGACCGTTTTTCTAAAGGCGAATTCCGCTCACAGCGCGAAGCAATCCGCGCCGCAATCGAAAATGAAGACAATCCGTACCATCCCTTCGTCTCGAAGATTGTCAATTCGGATCCCGATCAGGTCAAGGTTCTGTTCAATAATTTCTTTATGAACGCGAATCTCGTGAGCTGGGACAAGCAGCAGGAAGTACGCGACAAGTACGACTGCAACGTTCCGTGGACAATCCTGCTGGACCCGACCTCCGCATGCAATCTGCACTGCACAGGCTGCTGGGCTGCCGAATACGGCAACAAGCTTAACCTGAGCTTTGACGAAATCGACGATATCGTCAGACAGGGCAAGGACCTGGGCGTTTACATGTACATCTTCACAGGCGGAGAACCGCTGGTCCGCAAGGACGACGTTATCAGAATCTGTGAAAAACACAGCGACTGCGTCTTCCTGTGCTTTACCAACGGCACGCTTATCGACGAAAAGTTCGCGGACGAAGTCAAGCGCGTCCACAACTTCATTCCGGCAATCTCGCTGGAAGGCGACGAAGCGGCGACCGACGGACGCCGCGGCAGGGGCACCTATCAGAAGGTCATGCGCGCAATGAATCTGCTTCACGAACGCAATCTGATGTACGGTCTGTCCAGCTGTTATACGAGCCAGAACTTCGACTCGATCTCCAGTGAAGAATACTTCGATCAGATTATCGATATGGGCGCGATGTTTATCTGGCTGTTCCATTATATGCCGGTCGGCAAGGACGCCCACGTGGAACTGCTTCCGTCACCGGAACAGCGTACCGCGATGTTCGAACGCATCCGCGACTACCGTTCGCGCAAGCCCATCTTTGTCATGGACTTCCAGAACGACGGCGAATACGTCGGAGGCTGTATCGCAGGCGGACGCCGCTACTTCCATATCAACGCCAACGGCGATATGGACCCGTGCGTCTTTATTCACTATTCGGATTCCAACATTCGCGAAAAGACGCTGCTCGAAGGACTGAGAAGCCCGCTGTTTATGCAGTATCATGACAACCAGCCCTTCAACGACAACATGCTCCGTCCGTGCCCGATGCTCGAAAATCCGGAATATCTGAGAAAGATGGTCGCAGCCTCAGGCGCGAAATCCACAGACCCGGAAGCGCCGGAAACCGCCGAAGAGCTCTGCTCGAAGTGTGACGAATACGCAGAAAAATGGGCGCCTGTATCTGAAAAGCTCTGGTACGGCAGCAAGGGTGAAGCCCGCTTCGAAAAGAAGAAGGAATGGCTTGACGAAGAAAAGGAAGAACGTCTGAAACGCCGCGCTGAAGAAGCTAAAGATGAAAAGAACGACAGCGAAGAAGAAAGCGCATAATTAAACAAGCTGGCGCAGGCCGGACCGAAAGGTCCGGTTTTTTTATGCCCGAAACACCCATTTTCCGGAAGTATAAACAGAAATCACTTTCGAAAAACGAGGCTTATAAAATCCCGTTTTCCGGCATTTTGGATCTTCTGTAGAATGTACTTTCCGAATATAAAATAATGCTGAAAATAATTTTACGAGGTGCTATAGTGTGTTCATACCAAATGCGAAAGGAAAGAAATGAGAGATCTAAACGAGAAACTCAGGGGAAATCTGATCGTCTCATGTCAGGCGCTGCCGGATGAGCCGCTGCATTCATCATTCATTATGGGCCGGATGGCGCTGGCCGCAGAACAGGGAGGCGCCCGGGGAATTCGGGCCAACACCGCAGAGGATATCAGAGAAATTCGAAGGAATGTCGATCTGCCCGTAATCGGAATCGTGAAGCGGGAGTATCAGGACAGCGATATTTACATTACGCCCACTCTTCGTGAAGCTGACGAGCTGGTCGAAGCAGGCTGTGAAATTATCGCGACGGATGCGACGGACAGACTCAGGCCGGACGGTCAGACACTCGACGAGTTTTATGAGCAGCTGCGGGACCGGTTTCCGGGTCAGAAGTTTATGGCCGATTGTTCAACTGTTGAAGAAGCGCTTCATGCCGATAAGCTCGGATTCGATTATATAGGAACGGGTCTGTATATTTTCTGTCAGCAGAACCCTGCGCTCCTGCAGACCGCTCAGCAGGATCAGATTTTCGCCTCGTTCATCGCGTATCAGCTGCCGGTAGGAATCACCGGACTTTTACTGGCTGCGATCTATGCGGCGGCGCAGTCGACTCTGTCGACCGGGCTTAATTCGGTGGCCACGAGCTGGACGCTGGATATTCAGGAACGTCTGACGAAAAAGCCCCTCAGCTTCGAACAGCAGACGAAAATCGCGAGATGGGTTTCTCTCGGTGTCGGCGTGCTCTCCATCGTCGTCGCGATGATCCTCGCCAACGGGCAGATCAAATCCGCCTATGTCTGGTTCAACAGCTTTATGGGTCTGGTCCTTGGCGTTCTGGCGGGAACCTTTGTTCTGGGCGTGTTCACGAAGAAGACCTCACCGATGGGCGCATACTCGGCCTTCGCCGTTTCAAGTATCTTGATTATCTGGATTAAATACATGGAACCGGATGTTTCGATCTGGTCCTATTCACTGATCACCATCGGTATCTCGGTTATCGTCGGGCTTGTCGTCAGCGCCATCGAACGGGCTGTCACCGGCAGGAAGGTCGAGGCGGATACCTATATGACGGTCTACGATCTGAAGAAGATCAAGGATGAAAAGAAGGTCGGCGCAGATAAAGCTCCGAACGCAGTGCTTGCAGAAGAAGGAGAATAGAATGATCTACGGACATGTCGAAGACAGCATGACAGACACGCTTTCCAGCGATATGCTGGCCTGTCTGAAGATGGCGGCTCTGTTCGAGACCGGTAATCCGGGGAGCTATCCGATAGACGGAGACCGCGTATTCGTCAATATTGTCGAATATCCGACTGTTGAAGAAGCAGATCGTTTCTGGGAGGCTCATCGCAGCTACCTGGATCTCCACCTGATGCTTGAAGGTGAGGAACGCATCGCTCTCGGCAGGACCGAGATCATGGAACAGAAGGATTATGTCGAAGCCGACGATTTTCTCCCGGTCGACGGGGAAGCCTGTGCATCCGTGATCCTTCGTCCCGGAGATTTCCTCGTCTGCTATCCGGAGGATGCGCACATGACCGCACTGAAGGCAGACGAATCGATGAAGATACGCAAGGCGATCTTTAAGATCCGGATTAATCCGGAAGGTCCCGCCGGTGTCTGACAAGTATTTCGCCTGTTTTGATATCGGAGGAACCGCGATTAAATACGGGACTGGGGATTCCTCCGGCAGGCTTGTTTCGCGGAACGAGGTGCCGACTGAAACAGGCGGCGGTCAGGCGGTTTACAGGCAGGTGGAGAGGCTGACGGAAGAAATGATCGATCAGTTTCCCCTGGACGGCATATGCATTTCGACAGCCGGTGTCGTCGACCCGGAAGCAGAGAGAATTGTTTATGCCGGACCGACCATCCCGGATTATACAGGAGTCGAATTCAGGCGGCCTCTGGAGAAACGCTTCGGCATCCGCTGCGAGGTCGAGAACGATGTGAACTGCGCGGGCCTGGCGGAACAGATCTTCGGGGCCGCACGGGAAAGCTCGGTTACGCTGTGCGTGACAGTCGGGACAGGCATCGGCGGGTGCCTGCTGATTGACGGAGCTCTTTACCGCGGTGCCGGAAACGCCGCCTGTGAGATCGGCTATATGCCCTTCGGATGCACCGATTTTCAGAGCGCCGCGTCTGCGTCGGCCTTGTCCCGGACGGTGGCGCGCAGGAAAAAAGAAAAGCCGGAGGACTGGGACGGCAGACGGATCTTCGCACAGGCGCCGGAGGATATCGTGTGTGCCGATGCGGTCACTGAAACGGCGATAAATCTCGGCAGGGGAATCGCGGCGGTCTGCTGCATCGTGAATCCGGAGACTGTCATACTCGGAGGCGGCGTTCTCGAGGCTGAAGGATTTTTCAAATCAGTCAGTGATGAGATCGTCTCGTGTCTCCCGGAGGGTCTTACACGGGGAATGAAACGAACGAGTCAGTTCCCGGATCAGCGAAGTAACGAAGGATGAAGATGAGCGATCGGCTTTTCGGCTGACCGCTCTTTTCGTTTGTATTAAAATAAATGAAACAGACAAAACGGCGGTTAATCATGAGACAGAAAAACAATATCGTTCCGCAGATCGAGTCCGTCTATTCGAATCTGACGCAGCTCGAACAGACAATCGCGGATTATTTCATATCGGAACCGGCAGACGAGGATCTCTCCGCGCAGGCAGTCTGCGGCAGACTGTTCATCTCGGAGGCGACACTGACGCGCTTTTCGAAAAAATGCGGCTTCAAAGGATACCGCGAATTTATTTTCCAGTACGGGCTCCAGACACAGCGGACGGACGAACCCAACGATCTTCAGACGCGCACGGTCCTCGATACGTATCAGGAGCTGCTGGACAAAAGCTACGTGCTGCTCGACGAAGCCCAGATGCAGCGGGTCGTGAAGCTGTTCCTGCAGAAAAAACGCGTGTTTGTCTACGGGATCGGCAGCTCCGGCTGTCTGGCGACGGAGATGAAGATACGGTTTATGCGCATCGGCATTCAGATTTACGCGGTGACCGACGCTCACGTCCTGAAGATGAACAGTGTCATGACGGACAAGGATACTCTCGTTGTCGGGCTGAGCCTCGGCGGAAAGACGAACGAGACGCTGTCGGCGCTGGAAGAAGCGAAAAAAGCGGGAGCGACCACCGTATTAATGACCTCCAGGAATGACGAGAGTCTGAAGGAATGCGCCGACGAGATCATGCTGGTTCCGGTCAAGGAAAATCTCGATTTCGGCAACGCGATCTCGCCGCAGTTTCCGGTTATGATCATGGTGGATATTCTGTTCAGCAAGATCCTGGAAAGCGATCTGTACAGACGAAGCGCCGTTCATTCGTACACGCTTAGCAAGATACTCGAACGGAAGGAATAGCGGATCAGGCACTGATCCGCTTGTTTTGATTGTTCTGCATGTCGACTTTGAAGACAAACTTGTCGCCCCGGACGATGGAGGACGTATATTCGATGACGGCGCCTTCCTCGCGGCTGATTCGTTCGAGACGGATGCAGGGAGTAGACGGCCCGACTTTAAGCAGCTCCTGCTCCAGCGGCGTTGGCAGTACGGGACAGAAGGTCTCGCTTGCGGAATCCGGAAACAGATCGTATTTTTTCGAGAGATAATCGTACAGCGAACCGTCTCCTTCGAGAACCCGGGTCTCGAGCCGGTGGAAGCGCGACTTGGGCAGCCAGGTCGTTTCGATCATCAGCGGATAGCTGACGGCGGACCGGATCCGGACCAGCCGGTGAAACTGAGAGCCTGCTGGATGCTCCAGTTTTGCTGCCAGGGTGGCGTCGATAGGGAGCTGTGTATATTCGTAAATTTCGTTGCTGATGACGGTGTTGCTCGCCTTCAGACCGTCGGTGAATGAATAAAAATGGTTAAGCGGCTGCTCGAAGACCTGCGGCTTGACAAACGAACCGTTTCCGTGAACGGTATAAATCACGTCTTCTTTCTTGAGCAGATTGAGCGCCTGCCGGACTGTGGATCTGCTGACATGATGTTTATCAGTCAGATAACGTTCGGACGGCAGCGGCTCGTTTTCACGATATTCTCCGCCAAGTATCGAACCGCGGATCTGTTCTGCCACAATTTTATATAACGACTGCATCAGAATAATCCAATCTAGCTTCAGTATTGTACCTATTTTGGCACAATCGTATTATACTACGTTTTTTCCATTCCTCCCAGAGGCTTTAAGCGCCGCTACTCAGTAAAAATTTAACAAAACATACCACTGGTCCAGGTGGTTTGTTCAACTGGTTCATACCACCTGATGAAATGGGTTAAAAGACGTTGTAAACGTTGCTTTTAACTCAAATCCAAGTAAAATGACAATTACAACATGAAACACAACACGAATTACAGCAAGGGGAGAAAAGAAGATGGCAGAACCTAATATCCTGCTTACGCGGATCGACAATCGTCTGATCCACGGGCAGGTAGGCGTTACATGGACGATGACACTCGGGGCGAATCTGATTCTCGTGGCGGATGATGAGATCGCGGGGAACGAGATGATGCAGGAGCTGATGGGCGTAACGGCGGAATCTTCAGGAGCAGGCGTACGCTTTTTCACGCTCCAGAAGACGATCGACGTGATCCATAAGGCTTCCGCAAAGCAGAAGATTTTTATCGTCTGCAAAACGCCTAAGGAAGTCCGCGCACTGGTAGAAGGCGGCGTTCCGATTAAAGAAGTAAATGTCGGCAATATGCATTTTTCAAAGGGAAAGACTCAGCTCAGCAAAAAGGTTTACGTGGATGACGACGACCTGGCGGATCTGAAAGCGCTCAAGGACGCGGGTGTCAACGTCTTTATCCAGGACGTTCCCGGCGATCCGAAAGAAGAAGTGAAGGGAATCTAAAATGGAAATTACACTCGCACAGGGCATCGGCCTCGCGCTGATGGCAATTGTCGTCGGCGTCGACTTCTGGCTCGAAGGCTTTTTCATCTTCAGACCGATTATCGTAAGCACGCTTACCGGTCTTATTCTCGGCGATCTGACGCTGGGGCTCGTAACCGGCGGTATCACCGAGCTCGCGTTCGCGGGACTTACCCCTGCAGGCGGAACGCAGCCGCCGAACCCGGTTCTCGCAGGCGTCATGACGACGGTTCTCGCGTATACGACGGGTCAGGCGCCGGCTGCGGCTATGGCGCTGGCGCTGCCCTTCAGCTTCCTGATGCAGTACGTCATTCTGTTCTGTTACTCGAGCTTCTCGCTGTTCATGAAGTCGGCGGACGAAGCCGCGGTTAACGTGGACACGAAAAAAATCGTTCAGATCAACATCGTCTGCACGGTTATCGTCGCGCTGCTATACGGTATTATCGTATTCCTGTGTGCCTATGTCGCTCAGGATGCGATGAAGACATTTGTCGAAATCCTGCCTGAATGGCTCACTCACGGTTTCGAAGTAGCAGGCGGAATCCTTCCTGCTGTCGGTTTCGCCATGCTTCTTAAGGTCATGCTTAAGGGAGAATACGTTCCGTACCTCCTGATCGGCTTTGTTATGGCAAGTTTCCTCGATTTCGCGAATCTGCTTCCCGTCGCGGTTATCGGTACGGCGCTCGGACTGATCACGTACAATCGTGAAAAGAAGATCCAGGAAGAAGCGGCGCTCATTAAGGTCACGGAAGTCAATATCGAGGAGGATGATGAAGATGGCATCTGAAAATAACGAAAAGCTCATCACGAAAAAAGACATAACGAAGCTGGGGCTGCGTTCTCTTTTCCTGCAGGCGAGCTTCAACTACGAACGAATGCAGGCATGCGGATTCCTGGTTTCCCAGCTTCCGCTGCTCAAGAAGATTTACAAGGACGACGACGCGGGTTTGTCCGCGGCGATGGAAGACAATCTCGAGTTCATCAACACCCACCCGAACCTCGTAGCCTTCCTGATGGGGCTTCTGATCTCGATGGAAGAGGCTCATGAAAAGAGAGAGACTATTCAGGGGATCAAGGTCGCCCTGTTCGCGCCTCTCGCCGGCATCGGTGACGCGATATTCTGGTTCACGCTCCTGCCGATCATCGCGGGCATCAGCGCCTCGATGGCGATCGAAGGCAGCGTAGTCGGACCCATCATGTTCTTTGCGGTCTATGTCGCGATATTCGTCATGCGAATAGCCTGGGCCCACTGGGGATATGATCTGGGGACGAAGGCGATCGGAACGATCAAGGCGAAATCATCGATCATAAGCAAGGCTGCAACCGTACTGGGCTGCACGGTTATCGGCGGACTCATCGCTTCCTACGTCAACATTAACGTTCTGACGGAAATTTACGTAAACGCACAGAAGACGGTCAATCTCCAGACAGACTTCTTCGATATGATTTTCCCGAATATCCTGTCCATCGGCTACGTCTTCACGATGTACTACTTCCTGAAGAATAAGAAGGTAAGCCCGGTTGTTCTGATCCTCGTGACCTTCGGCCTGGCGATTCTCTGCTCCTTCTTCGGAATCCTCTAGAAGTTGGGCAGACCGATCAGAATATTTGCAAGCGATATGGACGGGACGCTGCTCAGGAAGGATTTCACGATAAGTCCCGAGAATGTCAGCGCCGTCCGAAGGCTCGGCGAAGCGGGTATCGTTTTCGCCGTCGCCACCGGAAGAACGTACTACGACGCGATGTCCATCTGCGGCCGGTACGATCTGAAACCCTACGTGATCTCGAATAACGGAACCTGCGCTTTTTCTCCGGACGGCGAGCTTATTTACGCAAGACCCATCGCGAGAGCGACGGCGGCTGAGGTTATCAGGTGTCTCGAGGCAGAAAAAGCGTGCTTCGGAATCGGAACCAGCGATCATTACATCGCGCCTGAAAACTGGGAACAGACACTGGACGATGAAATCGCGGATCTCAGAGAACGGGATATCCTGATCACGGAAGACTACGTCGACTTTATTAAAGAAGAGATGCTCGCCCAGCACGGTATCCGGTACATCGCGTCCACCGACGAGCTGTTCGAGGAGACAAACGCGATTTACAGTATCTCGCTGATGATCGCGGATCAGGAAAAGCTTCACCGTATCAAAAACCGTCTTGAAAGGATTCCGTCCCTGCTCGTTTCGATTTCCGGCAAGCATAATGCGGAAATTATCGAAAAACGCGGCACGAAGGATCAGGCGCTCAGATGTCTGTGTGCAAATCTGAATACGGATCTTGACGAAGCTGCCGCCATCGGCGACAGCCTGAACGATCTGGAGATGATCCGTGAAGCGGGGATAGGCATCGCTGTAGCCAACGCACGAAAAGAGGTGCTCGATGCGGCCGATATGGTCGTGGCGGATCATCTGGAAAACGGCGTCGCACAGGCAGTGGACAGGCTGCTCTGTTCGTAAGCGGGTCAGGATACAGATATGCAGATTTCGGACGGCTTATGCCGTCCTTTTTTTAAGGAAGGATAAGGAAAATGAATAAAATTATCATTACGGGTCACGGTTATTTTGCGACGGGCCTCGAGTCGTCATCGGTTCTGATAGCGGGAAAGCAGGAGAATGTCGCCGCAGTGGACTTTCCGGAAGAATTCAGCACAGAGGATCTCAGAGACAGACTTCACAGCGAAATCGAATCGGCGCAGGACGGCGTGATTATCCTGACGGATCTCGCCGGCGGTTCTCCGTATAATATGTCGGTTCTGGAAAAAGCAGCACATTCGGACAGAGAGATCGCGGTTCTCTCCGGATCGAATCTCGGCGTTCTCCTGTCCTGTATCTTTTCGATGGAAGAGGATCCGGTACTGACAGCGAAAACCGCTCTTGCCGAAGGCAGGGACGCGATGCAGCTGTACGAACGAAGAGCGCCTGTTAGGACTGAAGAGCCGGACGAAGGAATCTGATCCTTATCCTTCATCGGAATATTTCAGATCGATAATCGCCGGACAGTATAAAAACAGGCAGTAAAAAAGAAGTCTTTCGAACGAAATCAGGAGTTTAACCTGAAGACATTCGGAGGACTTCTTTTTATGTTTTTTTACAGCCGGACGGGCGGCATAAGCAGCAGACAACTCAGATGCAGCGCAGATCCGGATTTGTTTTATGCACAGAAGCAGCGTTGAGGAGGTTTCTGACAGTGTTTTCGGCCTTGCCGAGACCGTCGCCGTTAAGGGAATAGTGAGACCAGCGGCCCTCTTTTCTGCAGCTTACGATTCCGGCTTCACACAGAATCTTCATATGATGAGAGAGCGTGGACTGACTGATATTGAGCTCCTCGAGCAGGACGCAGGCGCACAGTTCTCCGCCGGTGAGCCGTTCCAGTATACTAAGGCGGTTCGCATCTGCCAGCGCTTTAAATAAGACAACATCCTGATCGCAGTTTTCCATGGCACGTCCTTTCAAATAATCGTTCTTATTATAATTCCAAAAGACTCTGAAAGAGTCCAATAGAATCTTAACATTAAAATTGATTGTCAACAATTTGACGGAGAGACGAAATTGTTATAATTTTAATGACTTATTTCTTATATGTAGAAAATTCTCCGGCAGTCAGGGTAAATAGACTTGATATATTGATAAATATCGATATAATAATTATAGATCGATATTTATCGATATAAAATATTGTAATATAAAACGATTTAGAAAGGAATCCGTTATGGAAATAAAACATTATAATCCGCTGGATCAGAACTGGACAAAATACCTGTTCTTTACCGGAAAGGGCGGAGTCGGGAAAACATCAACCGCCGCGGCGACGGCAATTGCTCAGGCAAGGAGCGGAAAGCGGGTTCTGCTCCTCAGCACGGATCCCGCGAGCAACCTTCAGGA
>ERZ1645187.1049-NODE-1049-length-26109-cov-8.814961_pt1 | contig 26109 bp, 23 predicted proteins | sample MGYA00575352_ERZ1645187 | MGnify/ENA primary metagenome ERZ1645187 (study PRJEB40837, sample SAMN11349314) | freshwater sediment metagenome | isolation source: river sediment | host: Sediment | place: India: Wazaribad , New Delhi | collected 2017-02-21 ...
CGCGGCCGCCGCGGGCATGGCGCAGGAGACCGCGGCCAGCATGAAGAGGATCTTTCTCATACTGAAATCTTACGAGTTTAATAAAACCCGGTAAAGGGGACGTTCTTAGTTTTTAGTTTAACCCGGGTCAGTCCAGGGCGGCGCCGGAAGCGCGGTCCTTGGCGCATTCCAGGCTTTCGCGCCAGGTCTCGGAAGCCGGAGATGAGAAATCTGATTCAAGTATGGCGGTCAGCCTGCGCACGTCGGAAGGATCGTCGAAGAAAACCCCGAACTCGCGGTTGGCCGAGGTGGCGGTCTCGGAGCCGTTCACCGAGCCCACCCAGGCCCGTTCGTCGTCCACCACTATGGCCTTGGCGTGCAGGTAGCCGGGGCGGCCGCCCACGCGCATGGCGGCGGTGAAGAGCCGGGGCTCTATGCCGGCCCGCTCGAAAGCGGAGAACAGCTCCTCCGAGGAGCGGGTGCTCTTCGGCTTGCCGAAACTGCAGAGGCTGCTGACCATCACCTGCACCTTCACGCCGGCCGCGGCGCGGGCCTTCAGCGCGGCGTCTATCGCTTTCTCCTTGAGGTACTGGTTCTCTATGCGCACGCTCTTCTTAGCGCTGTTTATGAAGGCCACCAGCGGGGCCTGAGAGTACGGGCTTACCGTAAGCTTGGCGGAAACGGCGGGCGTCAGCAGGGCCGGCAGTTCGTAGCTGCGGCCGGCCAGGTCCCCCTCGAACACGGCGGAAACGGCCTTGACCACGTCCGTATCCGACGTGATATAACTGAAATCGCGGTTGCAGACGCGCGGGCCGCGCTTCTGGTTGCAGAGGTTGGAACTGTTGAAATTGCCGGTGCTCATCAGCGCGTAGCGGCCGTCCACTATCATCAGCTTGCCGTGCTCGAAGCATTTCTTCGGCCTGCCGTTCTTAGAGACGCCGCCGCAGAGCTCGGCCTTGTTGAAAGGCACGAAGGCCCCGCCGGGCGAGGCGCGCACCTCCGCCACCAGCGCCTTCTGGTCGCGGCAATCGGCGCTGTCCTTCTCGGTCACCGGGGCGAAGTAACGGCAGTTCTCGCCGAGCGGGTCCGGGTCCTTAACCACACGCACGCGCACCGGTTCCGGCCGGCGGGCCATCGCGGAGCGCAGAGCCGCGCGCACGTCGGGGTCGGACATCTCGTAGATCTCTATGTCTATGGACTTGCGCGCCAGTTCCAGCGCCCTGAACACCGGCTGCTCCGTAGTATTGTCGCGGAAGCCCTCCAGCGCGGCCCAGCCTTCGGCGTGAGCCGCCGGGGCAGCAGCCGGAGCGGCTATTTCCTTATGCGCCGGCGCGCCGTAAGCGGCCGGGAGCAGCAGCAATAATAGATATAAAGGAAGAAGGCGCCTTGTTGTCATATCCTGTTGTTATCCGCACCTGGAGACTAGGCTTAAATTTTACGTTATGGGACCCCGCCGCCGCAAACCGGGCTGACCTACAGCCGGCGGCGCCTAAGGGACCGGCTGCGCGGGCACGGCGGCCGCGGGCGCGGCCGTGGAGACCTCGGCCGGAGCGGCTTCGTCCATGGCCGGCTCGGGCTGCTCGGCGCCGGGGGCGTCGTCGTCGGGCGCGGACATGTCCGCCGGCGGAGGCGGCGGGGCCGGGCGGCGCTTGTTGTTCAGCGCGTCCAGCCTGGCCCGCACCCGGGCGTTGCCAGGGTCGAAGAGGGCGGCCCGCGACACCTGCGCCTTGTTGCGGGCCTTGCTGTAGATGGACATGGAAGCTATCTGCCCGGCGCTGCGCAGCAGGGCCGCGCCCCAGACCAGGAGCAGCGCGGCGTACAGCGCCCGGCGCGGCACGTTCAGCTTCACCGAAAATCCAGACGGGGCGCAAAGAGCGCCGGCGAGACCGCAGACCAGGAGAGAAGGGGCCGGCAGCAGCAGCAGCGCGTCGAAACAGGCCACCACGCCGGAAGCCGCCAGCACCGCGGCCAGCGCTGCGCCCTCAAGCTGGTCGTCCCCCTCGGCGGGGCGCCCGGCCCTGCGCCAGGCCCCGGCGAACATGAAGCCGAAGAACAGCAGCATCACCGCCAGCGCCGGCAGGCCGCGCTCGGAAAGTATGGCTACCCAGTCGCTGCTGGGCCAGGGGTTCATGGTGCGGCCGGTATTGTAGTCTATTGAAGGGTCGAAGCCGTCGACGGATCTGGGATATACCAGCGTCCAGTTGCCGGGGCCCACGCCCAAGAGCGGGTGCGAGGCCGCCAGGCTGAGCGTACGGGTGTACTGAACCAGCCGCCCGTGGCCGCTGCCCTTGCGGTAATCGGCCAGGCCGGTTACCGTGTCCATGTAAGGAGAGCGGCTCTTCCACTCAAGCGTGTTGGGGATAATTAGGGCCGCGGCTAGGCCCAGCGCGGCGGCTATACCCAGCAGCTTAAGCCGCCTGGCCACTACGGCGTCGGCGGCGGCGCGGGCGCGCCACAGGCCGTAGGCCATTATCACAGCGGCGGCGGAAAGCCCCAGCAGCGCCGCGCGGGAGCGGGAAAGCAGCAGCGCGGCGGCGAGCACGGCAAGGCCGGCGGACCCTATAGCGGCGGCCCAGCCGCGGCGGGCGCGCAGCACCACCAGCAGCAGGGCCGGCGCGCAGATGGCCGACAGATGCGCCATGAAATTGCGGTTGCCCAAAGTGCCGCCGGGCACGCGGTGCAGGCTGAAGTAATCGCTATGCAGGCCATAAGCCTGCAGCAGCGACGTGGCGGCGCCTATAACCGCGGCGGCAGCGGCGGCGGCCACGATGGCGCGGCGGGTCCCACCGTCGGCGGAGCGCACGCTCCAGAACACCAGCGCCCCGGAAAGCGATACGGCCAGCGCCCGGGTGGAAAGCCAGAGGTCCGGTGCCAGCGCGGCGCTTACGGCGCTGAGCGCCAGGTAAAGGCCAAGCAGCAGGTCGGCGCGCCCGGCTTCCAGCGCCCGCGCGCGGGCCAGGCCCAGCAGGGCCAGGCAGAGGGCGGCGGCGTGCAGCACCAGCTCCTTCGGCACGAAGAAGCGGTCCAGGTCGAAAATGCGGTAAGGGGCAGCCACAAGCACCACCATTACGGCGGCTGCGGCGAAGATGATACTGTAGGCGCGGTCTTTCATGTTTAAAGGTATATTAAACAAAAAAGAGCCGCGCCAAATCTAAACCGGCCTCAGAGGAAGGCGTAGCGCAGGGCGAGGAGCAGCGAGATCACCCAGAGCAGGGCGGGCACGTCGCGGAATTTCCCCGTCAGCGATCTCACCGCCACGAAGGAGATGAAGCCGAAGGCTATGCCGTCGGCGATATTGTAGGTGAACGGGATCAGCGTCATGGTGACGAAGGCCGGTATGGACGCGCCAGGCTCGCGCCAGTCTATGCGGCAGACGGCGGCCATCATCAGCGCGCCCACCAGGATCAGCGCCGGGGCCGTGACCGGGTGGATGAAGCTGCCGTCGGCGAGCGGCACCGCCACGTTCACCGAGCCCACCAGCGGCGAGAAGAACAGCGCCACCAGGAACAGCGCGCCGACGGTTACGGCGGTAAGGCCGGTGCGGCCGCCCTGCGCCACGCCGGTGGCGCTCTCTATGAAGCTAGACACCGTGGAGGTGCCCATCAGCGAGCCCGCCGTGGTGGCCACCGCGTCGGACACCAGCGCGCGAGAGACGCGCTCCAGTTTTCCGTCCTTCATAAGCCCGGCCTGCACGCCCACGCCAAGGAGCGTACCCAGCGTGTCGAACAGCGCCATGAAAAGGAAGATCAGAACTATGGCCAGCGAGTCCGGCGTCATCAGCCCGGCGAGGTCCAGCTTGAACAGCGTCGGCTCGAGCGAAGGCGGCGCGCTGACCACGCCGCCGAAATGGGCGAGGCCGGCGGCCCAAGCCGCGGCGGCCGCGGCCAGTATGCCGATGAGCACCGCTCCCTTTACGCGCCGCGCGAACAGCGCCGCCATCACCAGCAGGCCGGCCAGCGCGCAAAGCACCGGCGCCGACGTGATGGCGCCCAGTTTCATCAGCGTGGCCGGCGCGGCTATTATCAGCCCCGCTTCCTTAAAACCTATCAGCGCCACGAAAAGCCCTATGCCCGAGGCTATGGCGTACTTCAGGTCCTCCGGCACCGCGTCGACGAGCTTCTCGCGCAGCCTGGTGAGCGTGAGCGCCAGGAACACCACGCCCGAGATGAACACCAGCGCCAGCGCCTTCTGCCAGCTGTAGCCCATGCCCAGCACCACAGCGTAGGTGAAGAAGAAGTTCTCCCCCATCAGCGGCGCCTGCGCTATGGGGTAGTTGGCGTACAGGCCCATGATGAAGCAGGCCAGCGCCGAGGCCAGGCAGGTGGCGGTGAACACCGCGCCCTTGTCCATGCCGGCCGCGCCCAGCACCGCCGGCTGCACGAAGATGATGTACGACATGGTCAGGAACGTGGCCAGCCCCGCGCCGAGCTCGGTGCGCGCCGTGGTGCCGCGTTCCGCGAAACCGAAATATTCAGATATGCTTTTCATCCAGCCTCCCTTGGGCGTCCCGTCCATATTCTAGAAAATTAGCGGCGGCGCCGCCCGCCTTTTGGTATCATTTGTGAAAAGAGGTAACAACATGAAAGAACTGAACTGGAGACTGCTGCTCCTGGGCGGCATACTTTGCGCGGTGTCCGCCGCCGCCATCCCCTACGTTACGCTGAAGCTCGGCCAGAGCGTGGACCTTACCATGGGCGGCATGTTCCTCGCCGCCTTCGTGCTGGGCAGGCGCATGCAGGGCCAGGAGCTCGCCATAGAACTCAATATCATCCAGACCATGATAGGCCTGGTCTCCGGCATAGCCTTCATGGTGGTCATACTGGCCGCCTTCTATTACATACAGAACGTCTTCGGCCGCGACATCGGCTTCAACCTCACGACGTGGCAGATGTTCCTGTGGCTGCTGGTTTCCGCCAACCTCGGCGTTTTCATGGGAATATTCCCGAGGGGCTCGCTGCTGAAGGACCACTCCATACCGTGGCCGGGCAGCAAGGCCACCCTCGCCGTGGCGCAGACCCTTACCGACCCCAAGGCCACCGAGACAACCAAGAAGCGCCGCGACGTGCTGATGGTCAGTACAGGCGCCGCCGGCTTCCTTACCTTTCTGAAGGACGGCCTGGGCGTGATCTCGCCCATAGTCGGCAACCCCGCGCTCAACATAGCGCTGGGGCCTGAATTCGCGGCCATCGGCCTGGGCATGCTGGTGCCTCTCTCCGTCGGTCTTTCCGGCCTTATGGGCACCTGGCTGGTGAGCGCCTTCGGCGAGACCGTGGCCAAGTATTCGGCCCTCTCCGGCGTGGCGCCGGAGAACTTCGGCAGCTGCCTGAGCACGCTGAACTCCGTGGGCGGCCTGGACCCGGCGCAGCAGGCGCAGGCCATGAACTACCTCAACGCCACCTGCGGCAAGGCCGGCGAATTCGCGGGCGCGGCCTCGCACTTCAAGTACGTGGTGCAGTGGATGATGTGGCCCGCCACCGCGCTGATGATAGCCGCGGCCCTCACCAGCGTCCTCATCCCCATCGTAAAGCATTTCCTGCACAAGGACAAGACCAAGTTCGAGAAGCACGAGTTCAAGTCGCTCGCCGACGAGCAGATACCGCTCTGGTGGACCGTCACCGGCATCTCCATAAGCGTGGCGCTGCTGGTCTGGATGACCAGTTCCTGGTTCGACATGCCGTGGGCCGAGGTGCTGCTGGCCGTGGCCATACAGCCCGTGCTGATAGTAGCCGGCCTGCGCGTGCTCGGTATAACCGGCTCGGGCCCGGTGTCGCTGATGGCCAACGCCACGCAGTTCCTGTTCGGCCTGATCTGGCCCGCGCATATACGCTCCAACCTGGCGGCGGCTTACGTAAGCGCCAACCCGCAGGCCACGTCGGAGACCGTAGTGCCCTCGTTCTGGGTGGCGCAGCGCCTGGGCGGCAAGTTCAAGACGCTGATACTGGCCCAGCTGATAGTTATACCCATAGGCGCCATCCTTACGCCGCTGATGTTCACCATGCTGGAGAAGACCTACGGCATTGGCCTGAACCCCGGCCAGCTCGCCGCTCCGACGGGCCTCAAGATAGCCACGCTGGCCATAGTGATGGAGAAAGGCCTTTCCTACCTGCCGTACGGCGCCATGCAGGCCTCCGTCATCGCCATCTTCGTCGGCATCTTCTTCGAGCTGCTGCTCGCCTTCAAGAAGACCAACGAGCAGGGCCACGAGGTGAGCCGCTTCTGGTTCGTGCCGATACCGGCGGCGCTCGGCTTCGCGCTGATACTGCCGGCCTCGCTGAACATAGCCATGGCCATAGGCAGCGTGATCTCGGCCATCTGGGCCAGGTTCTCCGCCGACGAGAACGGCTCGTTCAACCTGTACGCCACGCCGCTGGCCTCCGGCCTGGTGGCCGGCGAGGCCATGGTAGGCGCCATACTGCTGCCGGCCCTCGCCGCCATCATGGACCTGGTAAAGTAGAAGCCGCACAAAATAAAAAAGCCCCGGCACCCCGGGGCTTTTTTATTTTAGGGGACGCTTTTTACTATTTGACTATTTACAATCCTCATGATTTCAGTTTTAGCTGTCCCTTTATATTCTCCAAACGGGAGCAGAGTCTTATCCCATTCCCTAAATATAAAATCCCACTCGATAGGCAAGCCCATTTTCTTTGCCTGCACAGCATACTCTATCATTTCATCATGAAGAACCCATGTAATATCCAGTCCGTCAACTTTTCTCGCATTGCGATACTTATCTTTCAACTTTTCCAGCTCGACATCATACCGAATTAGTCCATGCTTAGATTTGAAGGTTATTCTACATGTATCAACATGGAAGATACCTGAGGCCCGTTCTTTTTCCCGGCAGACATTGTCAACCACCGTTAAGTCTGCGCGATTAAGGAATATATCCGCTGTTTCATAGAGCGGATGACGAAGTTTCAAGTGCCTTCTGGCATTAGGATGAATGAAGTCCAACAGTAGTCTACCCTCGACCAAATACTTTCCGTCTTTTCCACTAACCGCGTATGCGTGGCCGATATCGCGTCCGACAACAGTCACGGTAACGGTAGGGCGATATTCGCTATATTCAACATCGAATATCGCGTTTTCAATAGGCTCCCCCGTCGCAATATCCTTAACATATCCCTCCAACGGCATAAGGTATTTAACAGGAAAACCGAACAAGTAACTCGTGGCAAGGTTGAATGCCAGGCAAATCGGGATAATAACCAGTCGCACCCATTTCTTTCCCGTAAAGATAAATATGCCGATCCCCAATAATATCGAACCGAGCGTTATCGGGAGAGTGATCCGAACAAGAATGCTCAACAAAACCAAGCAGGCACAGATACCAGCATAGGTACTGCTCGTTTTCTTATCTGCCGCAAAAGACTTTGTTCTATCAATTGGATTCATTGATTAATGCCCCGCAATGTCAGAGCGGGGACGCTTTTTACTATTTGACTATTTATCCACAATCCCCATGATTTCAGTTTTAACCGTATACTTATACTCTCCAAACGGAAGCAGCCGCTTACTACTGGACCATCCCCTCTCGCGCGGATTGCGCATACAGCATAAGTTCTTTACGGATCTTTGGGTTGGCAGCGATAAACTCAGACACAATTTTTTCGACTTCAGCCGGATAATAAAGTTTCGCATGCCCCAAACCGTGCAACGCGCTTTCCCGACAGGCGTCGTTGTCCAAGGTCAGAATTTTTCGCATCGCTTTTAGGCAAGAGGCGTCGATCTCCTTATTGTCGATCTTCCCGGCCGTAGCCGGCAACGGGGCGACGTCCCACCACATATAACACAACACATTCAAAGGATTTTCTTTAGATTCGCCAAGATGCGACAGAGAACTCGCACAGCGCTCTAAAAAACAGTCTTTGTAGAGCTGATAAATGGATCCTATGGTTTCCAGTTTTTCCTGCAGCGGGACGGACTCATCGAGCAGGCTGACAAGCTCGGTCGAGAGGCCGCAATCGATAATGTACCAGAACCCCCGTTTCAGCTGAAGATTGGAGTATTGCCCAAGCAGGGACTTGCTATCAGTAAAAAGTTTACGCAGATATCTTACCGACGACCCCGGCGGTATATTAGGCATCTGATCGTTTACGTCCCAATACCACGGCTCCGGCCCCTCAGGCCGGCCGAAGATGCCTTTTATCCAGTCGTCGAAACTTATTTCAGCCCTCATTTCTGTTCCCCTGACAGCGTAGACTATACCAAACAAAAAGGCCCCGGCATAGTTGCCAGGGCCTTGAAAGCGGGAACTCCGGGACTAGGATTCGAACCTAGACAAAGAGATTCAGAGTCTCTCGTGCTACCGTTACACCATCCCGGAATATATTGCTATTATATCTTTTCCGGGTTGGAAATTCAATCAGGAGGGTTCAGTGGGATCATTCTCGACGGAAATAGTCGTAATTACTGCCATGCTGGTCTTCAACGCCGCGTTCGCGGCGTACGAAATGGCGCTGGCCTCGGTGTCCAAGGCGCGCATACAGCACCTTAAGGAAAATGGCGCGCCAGGGGCGGCCTCGGCGCATTTCATGAAGTCCAGGCTGGAGGCCGGGCTTTCGCTGATACAGTTGGGCATAACCCTGGCCGGCGCGGTGGCAGCGGCCACCGGCGGCGCCGGGGTCAACGAGGCGCTCTCCCCCCTTATAGCCTCCCGCTACGGGCTTACCCCGGCCACGGCGGAAACGCTGGCCATAGTCGTGTTCGTCCTGCCGCTCAGCTTCGTCACCATAATCTTCGGCGAGCTGGCGCCAAAGATCTTCGCCATAGAGAACAAGGAACTGGTGCTGCTCAAACTGTCGCCGGCCTTCAGGGTACTGTACTTCGCCTGCTACCCGCTCTTGGCCGTGTTCGAGGCGGCGGTGAAGGCCGCCCTGGCGGCGGCCAACAAATTGACGCCCAAGAAGGACTGGCAGGAGAAGGCGGCCATATCGGAACTAAAGCTGGCGGCGGCGCAGGCGCGCTCGGAACGTCTGATAGGCCCGCTGGAGGAGAAGATAGTGAACGCCGCGGCCATGCTGTCGCTGCGCACCGTCGACGAACTGGCCGTGCCGGCGGCGGCCTTCTCTTATATACCTATAAACATGAGCCTGCCGGACGCGCTGGTGCGCGCCCACCTGGACCTGCACACGCGCTTCCCCGTAACCAAGGTGGACGGAGCCCCCGGGGAAGTGGCTGGCTACATAAATTTCAAGGATATCGTTAACGCGCTTAAAATGCAGGCCCCGTCCGCCGACGTTGGCGGCATAACGCGGCCTATTGAAAAAATAAATTCAGGCACTCCGGCGTCGAAAGCGCTGGAACAGATGATAGCCCGCAACGCCCATATGGCGGTGGTCTGCGCCGCCGACGGCACGGTGACCGGCCTGCTTACGGTGGAGGACATAACGGCGCAGCTTTTCGGCGCGCGGCTAAAGGACGAGTACGACCGCCTGCCTTCGCATCTGTACGCGGCCGGCGGCGGGCTTATAGCCGGAGGATCCGCGGACATGGCGGCGGTGATGATAGAGCTGGGGCTTAAGCCGGAGGCCGGCAACGTGCAGCTTTCGGCCTGGGTGGAGCGGCAGCTGGGACGCCCGCCGCTGGGCAGCGACGTGGTGCGCGCCGGCCAGGTGGAACTGATAGTGCGCAAGACGCGCAGGCACAAGGTCTCGGAGGCTTTCGTAAGGAAAGTCCCCGGCGGGCCCGCTATTTAGTAGAATATCTCCCGACGGGGCATAGTGAAATGGCTCTCACGCGTGCTTTGGGAGCATGAATTCCGGGTTCGATTCCCGGTGCCCCGACCAGCTTTTCCCTTATAGATTCAGGCCCGCGCCGCGGGCTTAGGTATGGAGACGGAGAAGGTCATGCCGCCTCCCTCCAGGTTCTTCTGCGCGGCCACGGCACCGCCGTGCACCTCGGCTATCTGCTTAACTATGGCAAGGCCCAGGCCTATGCCGCCCACCTCGCGCGTAAGATAATCCGCCGCCTGGAAGAAACTGTCGAAGAGGTGCGGCATGGCCTCGTCGCTTACGCCGGGGCCGGTGTCGCTGAAGGCGAACACGGCGCGCTCGGGGCCGTAATGGGCCTTCACGGTTATGCTGCCGCCTTTCTTGTTGAACTTCACGGCGTTCACCAGCAGCTGGCGGAACGCTTCCGACACCAGCTCGGGGTCGGCCATCACCTCGTAGGGCTCGCCCTCGCGCAGCAGCTCCACCTTGGTCTGCATGTCGTCGTAGAGGAACTCGAGGCTGGCAGAGACATTGCCGAGGACGTCCCACAGGTCGGTGGGCTTCTTGTCGGCCTTCATCTCGCCTTTCAGCAGTTCGCTGAAGGTCAGCAGCTCGCCCAGCGCCAGCTGCAGGGCGCGCAGCGCCTTGTGGCTGCGGTCCCAGGTCTCCTGGTCGCGCGCCTCCTTAAGCTGCTGGCCCAGCATCTCCGACGAGGCCAGCGCTATGGCCATGGGCGTGCGCAGCTCGTGGTTCACGCGGGCTATTATGGAATCCTTGGTCTTCTCGAACGATTTCAGCTGGGCGTAAGCGGCCTCCAGTTCCTGCTTCATGGTCTTCTCGCGCTCCAGCTCCGACGAGAGCTTGGCCTTCTCGAAGACGTTGTGCACCACGCTGTTGAGGTACTCCAGCGAGAACGGCTTTATGATGTACTCCAGCACGCCGGACTTTATGCCGCCTATGGCGGTCTCCAGCGTGGGGTCGGCGGTCATCATGATCACCTTGGTGTCGGGCGAGAGGTTCTTTATCTCCTGCGCCAGCGCCACGCCGTCGCCGTCCTTGTCTATATTTATATCGGTGAGCACCAGGTCGAAGGAGCGGCGGTGGAAGAGCTCGCGCGCGGCCGAGGAGGTCTGCGCCTCGTGCACCTCGGTCACCAGCTCGCCCAGCGCCTGGGTGCAGAGCAGCAGCATTTCTTCCTGGTCGTCTATTACGAGGGCCGAGGCATTTATCTTCTCCATGTTCCCCCCTGTTCCCCGTCGAGGAACCGCGCGAGGCCGCGTTTTATGGCCTCGCCTATGGCGCGACGGCGGCCCTCGTCTTGCAGGAAGGCCCGGCTGCGCTCTATGTCGCCTATCTCCAGTATCACGCGGTAAGGGGCGACGTTGACGTTCTCGTCTATGCTGTAGAAAGCCTGCCGGCCGGTGGCGGCGCAGCGGTAATCGTTGCGGCCGGCGGAGCTGTCGGTATGGGTGCCGCGGTTCTCAAGGTCGGTGGCGCGCGCTATCTCTTCTATGAGCACGTCGGAGAGGCGGCGGTTGCGTTCCATCATCAGGTCCCCGTCGTGGATGTAGCCCCACACGGCGTGACGGCCGGTGCCGGAATTGTTATGCACGCCTATGAACACCAGCGGATGCAGCTCGTTGGAGCGGGCCAGTGCCCAGGCGTAGCCCGAGATCTTGCCGTCCTCCACGGCCGTGGTATGGGCTATAAGGGTATTGGTGCCCTGGTCGGCGTGGTGCAGCCCCCGGCGGCCGTAGCTCCACACCTTGTGTTCGTCGTAATGCGGCGCGGCGCGCAGGGCGTAGTCCGCTATGGCCCCGGCGGTGGCGGCCTCGTTGTAGTTCTCGCCGGTGTCGGTCTGGTGAGAAGGCTGCAGCACAACCACCGGCGGCGCCGCCATGGCGCCGGCCGGCAGCAGCGCCGCCATGGCCAGAAGTACGGTAATGTACTTTATAGTTCCCCCTGCGTACACGTTAGGATTTTTAGTCACCGTATTCAATAGGTCACTCGCCCAGCAGGCCCTTCTTCAAGGTCTTGTCGGACACCTTCCCGCCCAGCCACACGCGGAACAGCGCGTCCGAGAAGTCCTTGCCCTCTATGGAGCCCAGCGGCCTGCCGTTGGCCTGTACCTCGAGCCCGGCGCCCGGCCTGTAGACGAAAAGCAGCCTGTCCCCTTTTTTCACGTCGGGGATGTTCTTCTTCATTCGTTCTCCTTGGATTTCCTTCTTCCTTCGTAAAAAACGTTCAGTTTAGACGGGTCGCGCAGCGACCGGAACGGGTGCGGTACGCAGCGCAGCGCGCCCAGGGCCAGCTCGCCGAAAGTGTAGAGCCGGAACTTGCGGCCGGAGCTGACATGCGGCGCTCCGGTTATCACGGTGAAGCCCTGGCCGCGCGGCCTGCCCCAGGCCTTAAGCGCCCGCGTCAGGGCCACTTCCTCACCGGCGTAAAGTTCGGCGCTGAAGCCGCCGCAGTCGCGGAAGGCGTCGGCGCGGCAGAACATGAACGACCCGGCGCCCAGCGAGAAAATCCGCGACAGCAGGTTCCAGCCGCCGGTGAGCAGCGCTCCCCACCAGGGCGGCGGCGGGTCGAAAGCTATCAGCGCGCTGCCGCCGCAGCAGCGGCCGCCGCGCATCAGCGCCAGGGCCGCGCCCAGCGTCTCCGGCGAAAGCCGCGAGTCCGCGTCTATAAAGACCAGCCAGTCGCCGCCGGCCGCGGCCGCGCCGGTATTGCGCGCCAGCGAGATCTGGTTGGCCGGCTGGAAAACCACGCGCGCCCCGCGCCCGGCGGCCACGGCGGCCGTGCCGTCCGTGGAATTGTTGTCGCAGACCACTATCTCGGCGGTCTCGCCGCGGGCGGCGAAAGCGGCCCGCGCGCCGTCCACGCAGGCGCCCAGCAGGCCGGCCTCGTTGAACGCCGGAATGACCACCGAATACTTCATGAAGTACCAATATATATATTCTGACAAGGCTTTTCAATTTTGATAGGATAAAACCTTACGGACCTCGCTATACTACCGTGAAGAAACCTATACCGAAGGCAGCGTTGATAATGCTTATGGCAGCTACCAACAACATCTCGGCCCAGCCCTCAACAACCCGTTCATGGACGGCGGTCAGCCTGATGCCGGCGGACTTCGCCGGCGCGGACCTCTCCAACCTGGCCCCGGCGCAGTTCCCCGCCGCGGCCTTCGCCGTTAAGGACCCCGCGGCCCCGGCCGTGCTTACCTCGCCGGAAACGCCGGCGGCTTTCCCCTTCGACCAGCTGCTGTTCTCGGCCGACGCGCTGCTGCCCGGCGGCGGTTCCATGGAGGCGGAGGCGCAGGTCAAGACCGAAGAAGGCTGGAGCGGCTGGTTCAGCTTCGGCAGGCTTGGCCCCGAAGGCGGCGCCAGCGTAAAGTCCCAGCAGACCCCTTTCGGCCGTATGGACGTGGACCTGCTGCGCCTTGAGAAGAAGGCCTCGGCCTACCGCTACCGCGTCACGCTGCGCTCCGGCGAGGGCAGTCCCGCCTCGCTGCGCCTGGCGGCCGTCACGTATACGGATTCAACTGCGCCCTATGTCCCCGCCGAGGCCGAGGCCAGGCCCGCAGGCTTCGCGCCGCTGGCTATGGAACTTCCCGCCTATTCGCAGATGATACAGCAGGTGAACTACGCCGGGGACATCTGCAGCCCGGTCTCGCTCTCCATGGTCCTGACCTCGCTGGGCGTGAAGGCCGGCCCCATAGACACCGCGGCGGCCGTGCGCGACGCCGGGGAGAACATATACGGCAACTGGTTCCTCAACACCGCCTACGCCGGTTCGCGCGGCGTGTACGCCTTCATCGCCAGGCTGAACTCGCTGGAGGACGCGCGCGCCTTCCTGGAGGCCGGCGCGCCGGTGATAGCCAGCGTCACGTTCGGCCCCGGCGAGCTGGAGAACGCCCCCCTGCTTAAGACCAAGGGGCACCTGCTGGTGATCAGCGGTTTCACCGCCAAGGGCGACGTTATCGTCCACGACCCGGCCGCGCCCGACGAGAAGACCGTGAAGCGCGTCTACAAGCGCGCGCAGTTCGCCGCGGCCTGGCTCAACAACAAGCTCGGCACCTGCTACGTGGTGGCCTCCGGCCTGGACCGGCTGATGACCGTTAAGGACAAGGTGGCGGAGCTTTATTCCGCCCCGCCCGCCGACGACCCGGCCGACAGGAAGCGCCTGATAGAGACGCAGCTGGTCTTCAACGAGCGCGCGGAACTGCTTGAGATAGCCGGCGGCTGGGCGCGCGTGAAAGCGCCGGAGCAGAAGAGCCTGAAGCAGGACAACAAGACCCTTACCCCTTACGAAGGCTGGCTGCCGCTGGCGGCGCTGGGCTTCGGCCTGCCGGCCGCCCCGACGGCGGTGGTGAAGGCCAAGACGGCCAAAGCCTCGGGCGAAGAGATCTCCATGGGCGTGAAGCTGCGCGTGATAGCCGGGGGCGACGGCGCGGCCACCGCGCTGCCGGCGCACGGTGAGCCGCTGCTGCTGAGCGGCCGCGACCTGAACCAGCTCGGCGGCCGCACGCCGGCAGCGGAACTGCGCCGAAAGGTGCTGGACGCCGCGCGCGTCTTCCTGGGCGACAAGTACTACTGGGGCGGGCGCTCCGCCTGGGGCGTGGACTGCTCCGGCCTTGTGAACCTTTCGTTCCGCGCCTGGGGCGTGGACCTGCCGCGCAACGCCGGGGACCAGTTCGCCGCGGCCAGGACCGTGGCGCCGGCCGCGCTGAAGCCCGGCGACCTCATCTTCTCCTCCGACGCGGCCAGGCCCGCGGCCATAAACCACGTGATGATCTATTCCGGCGGCGGGATGCTGATAGAGGCCACGCAGGACAGCGGCGACGTGCGCGAGGTGACCTTCGCCGAGAAGTTCGGCGCGGACTTCAAGAAGGCCCGCAACGGCATGACCTCCCGCGGCAAGAAGATCTTCTTCCGCCGGGTGATAAACTAGGAGGCCGCATGGCCGCGACGAACGCCGCCCGACTGATAGCCGTACTGAAGAAAGTCTACCCCGAGGCTTACTGCTCGCTGGACCACAAGAACGCCTTCCAGCTGCTGGAGGCCACCATACTTTCCGCGCAGTGCACCGACGAGCGCGTGAACATGGTGACCCCGGCGCTGTTCAAAAAATATCCCGGCCCCGCCGAGATGGCCGCCGCCCCGCTGGCGGACCTGGAGGCGCTGGTGCGCTCCACCGGCTTCTACAGGAACAAGGCGCTGTCGCTGAAGGAATCCTCGGCGGCGATAGCGAGGGATTTCGGCGGCGAGGTGCCGCGCACCATGGACGAGCTGCTGACGCTGCGCGGCGTGGCCCGCAAGACGGCCAACGTGGTGCTGGGCAGCGCCTACGGCATAGCCGCAGGGGTGGTGGTGGACACGCACGTGAAGCGCCTGGCCTTCAGGATGGGGCTCACGAAACACACCGACCCCGGCAAGATAGAGGCCGACCTGATGAAGGCCGTGCCGCAAGGGGACTGGATCTGGTTCGCGCACGCGCTGGTGCTGCACGGCCGCGCCGTCTGCGCGGCCCGCAAGCCGGACTGCGCCGCCTGCCCGCTGGCCGCGCTCTGCCCTAAAAAAGGCGTCTGACGACGGGCGGGCATGAAAAAAGCCGCGGGACTGCCCGCGGCTTTTTCATTTCACGGCGCTTACAGGTTGGTGATGTCCTGGAAGATGACGCCGGCGCCGATGATCTTGCCGTCGACGCCCTTGATGTTTATGGAGCTGTAGCCTATCACCTTCTCCCTGCCGTTAACCTTGCACCTGAACTCCTGGCGGCGCACCGTCTTGTTCTGCTTCAGCACGTCGCCTATGGCGCCCACCACGTCGGGGCAGAGCTGGAACAGTTCCACGACCGGCTTGTTCAGGAACTCCTGGCCCACTTCGAAGATCTCGCAGGCCTTCGGGTTGAAGAAGATGATCTTCCCCTCCAGGTCGGCGCCTATGAAGCCGCCCGAGAGGTTGTTGATGGTGCTCTCGCCCTTGAGGTTCAGCTGCTTTATGGTGGCCTCGAGGCGCTTTATGTAGACGTCGCGCGCGGCCAGCGCGGCCAGCAGCCCGGCGGCCTTCAGGTCGGCCTCGGAGAAGGAGCCGGCGGCGGCGTTTATGAACTCGGCCACGCCGAGCAGTTCGCCGTTGGCCACGGCGGGCACGGCCACCACGTTCCTGGTGACGAAGCCGGAGCCCTTGTCCACCTTGTTGGTGAACAGCGGGCTGGTCTCGGCGTCGTTGACCAGCAGCGGCTTGCGGGACTCGGCGCAGAAGCCGGCCACGCCCTGGTAAGGGAAAGAGACGCCGACGAGGTCGCCGCCGACGGGACCGATGCTCTTCCTGAAGGTCAGCCGGCGCTTCGCGTCGTCGGCCTCGAAGAAGCTGGCGGCGTGGCAGCCCAGTATGCCGGCGCCCATGCGCACCAGGTATTCCCAGGCGGCCTCCTCCCCCTTGGCGGTCTCGGCGGGCAGGCCTTCGGTGAACTTTGAGATCAGTTCGATGTGGTCGCTCATTTTTTTCCTTTCTTCCTGGGGGCGGGCGGCGCGGGGCGCTCCGGCGCGCCGAAGAAGTTCAGCACGCCCTCGGCTATCGCCGCGCCCAGCTTGTCCTGGAACTCCGGCGAGTTCAGCATGGCCTCCTGCTCGGGCAGTATCATATAGGCGTTCTCTATCAGCGCGGCCGGCATCCAGGTCATCCGGGCCACCAGGTAATCGCCGTAGCGCAGGCCCTCGTCGGGCAGGGCTATGTCCTTAAGGTAGGCGCGGTGCAGCGCGGCGGCCAGCGCGCGGCTGTGCCGCTGGTAATGGTACACCGAGAAGCCGCGCGGCTGGGCGAAAGGGTCCTCGCCGTCGCCTATGGCGTTGTTGTGTATGCTGATGAAAATGTCGCCGCCCAGCGCCTGAGCTATCTTCGGACGGTCGGCCAGAGGCACGTTCTCGTCGCCGTTGCGGGTCATCTGCACGGTGGCGCCGAGGGCCAGCAGCTTCTCCTGGGCCTTCTTCGCTATGGCCAGGTTCACCTGGTACTCGAAGGAAGCCATCGGGCCTATCGCCCCGTCGTAGGGCGGGGTGGTCTTGGGCGAGTGGCCCGGGTCCAGCACCACGCTGACGCCGGCCAGCGGCCGGGGCCAGGACAGCGAGGCCTTCGGGCGGGCGCGCAGGTCCACGACGAGGGACTTGGAGCCGTTGGCGTAGCCGATATTGTAGCCCCACAGCGCGCCGGGCGCGGTCTCGAAGTCTATCTCCACGGTGTTGGAGCCGGTCTGGCGGAACGAGACGTTCTTCACCAGCGTGTCGGAGGAATCGTACACCACCCAGTTGGTGTGCAGGTTGGCGTAGTACAGCGTGACGCGCAGCCCGTTCTCCAGCACCTCGGCCTTGTAAGGCACGCGCTCGTACATGGTTACCGCGGCGGAGGAGCCGGTGTCGGTGCGCCTGAGCTTTATAGCGCCGGTCTCGGTGCCGTTGTACGACGGGACCGCCGGGCCGGAATACTGCACCTTGGAGTCCTCCACCCAGCCGGTCTCCGTCGGGGAGAGCAGCACGCGGCGCATGCCGTTATTGCGGCCGGCGGCCAGCAGCTTCACGCCCTTGCCGAGGAACAGCATGTAGCCGCCCTCCGGCGCGTTCCTGAGTATCACGGTGTCGGTGTAGGTCTCCACGAGGGAAAGCTGCTGCGCTATGCGCACCTTGCCCTTGGAGCGGGCCGAGGCGCCGTGGCCGAACAGCCCGGCCTTGAAGCGGGCGGAGAGCTGCGCGCCCTGGCAGGAATCGGAGTCCTTCACGCGGTAATAGGCGGAGTAGCGGCCGGAACCGGGCGGTGTCTCAATCATGGCCAGGTCGCTGAACACTCCTTCAAGGGAGGCCACGGCCTGCCTGCCAGGAGTGCCGGCGGCGGTTATCCTTATGTAGTCCCCGGCCAGCAGCTCGGAATCGGAGGCGTTGGAAGTGAACTCCAGCCGCAGCGTGCCGGTGGAGACCGGGGCCGGGGCCTCGGCCTGGCGCACCTTGAGGCCGCGCTGGGCGGTGGTGCCGTCGGAGAGCGCGCCCTTGAAGGCGAAATCCCCGCCGGACACCGGCAGGTAGGCTATGAAGCCGCCGTTCTTATAGACGCTTATCTTTTCGCCGTTTATGGTGAAGGGCGCGGTGGCCGGCGAGACGTTGCCGAACACGAAGGTCTTCGCCACCTGCGGGAGCGAAGAGCCTTCCGGCGGATAGACGAAGTTTATCTGGCCGGCGGACAGGGGGCAGGCCGCCAGCAGGGCCAGCGCCGATATTCTTACGGTAAGGGATACGTTCATGATGCGCCTCGGGAGAACGAAGTTTTAAAAAATATGAAATATAAACTTAACACCAGACAGATATGATTATAATATATTATGAAAACGCTGAGCCTGCTCACGGTATTTCTGGCGCTCGCGCCCCTGGGCGCCGCCGCCTCCGCCGATTACACGTACCTGCGCCCGTGCGTCAGGGCTAACGCCCTGGGCACCGCTTTCTCGACGGTGGCCGGCGATCCCTGCGCGGTTTTCTACAACCCGGCCAACCTCTCCACGCTTACCGCGATAGAGGTAAAGACCGAGACCGCCCGCCGTCTTTCCGGCAACTACCCGGCCGGCGAGGTATCGCTGGCCTACATACGCCCCGTGCCCGACACCGAGAGCAAGGTGGCCGGCCTTGGCTTCTACTCGGTACGCCAGCGCGGCGGCAACGGCATGGACTCGCTGATTTTCGCCACCGGCAACAGCACCGTGATGAAGTATTTCCAGAAGCCGCTGCTCTACGGCAGCGCCGTGAAGCTGATGAACCTGCGCGAGGCGGACAAGGGCCACCTCGGCGTGGGCGTGGAGGGCGGCCTGCAGCTGGAGAGCAACGGCGGGGTGCGCACCGCGCTGACCCTGTCCGACCTGCTGATGGGCATGGGCCGTTCGCTGGCCACCATCACCCTCGGCAATTCCTACACCATAAAGAACACCACGCTGCTGGCGGACCTGCGCGCCCGCGGCTCGCGCTCGGAACTTTTCCTCGGCGCCGAACGGCCTTTCTTCAACGGCCTGATGCAGGCCCGCGCGGGCAAAGGCCTGGCGCTGGACGGCGGCGCTTACGTCGCGCTGGGCGCCGGCTTCAACCTGCTGCCGTGGACCATAGACGTGGCCTGGTCGCTGCCGTGGAAGGGCTACAACGAGAACTGCGGTTATTACGGCTTCAGCGCCTCGTACCGCTTCGGCGCGGCCGGCTTCAGCGAGAGGCTGGTGGGCGACGCGGCGCGCGAGGCCGAGAACCTCAAGACCGAGATCGACGGCCTGCGCGCGCAGCGGGCGGCGCTGGAAGCCGCCATAGCCACGGCCCGCGTCAACAAGAACATCGCCGAGACAGACGTGACCCTTATGCAGAGCCGCCTGCGCGAGCTGGAGAGCAGCGTGAAGGAGATGCAGGTGGAGAGCCTGGAGGTGCAGTACAAGAAGGAGAACCCCAAGCCGGTGAAGGTCTACGTGCCGCCGGCGCCGGAGCGCTGGCCCAAGCTGCACAAGGCCCAGGCCGGCGAGACGCTGCGCTCCATAGCCGGCAAATACTACGGCAACCCCAACCTCTGGGAGCGGATCTACGACGCCAACGAGAAGAAGATCTCGAAGGGCCTGCCGGTGGAAGGCGCGGTGCTGACCATTCCGCCCCCCCCGCCCGCCGAGAAGAAGTGACGGAGACATCATGTTCAACACGGTACAGATCATCTGCGCCTCGCCGAAGGACCGCGCCATCCTCGAGGGGATATTCCGCAACCTGGGCGCCGACGCCGTTTTCTCTAACGACCTGAACGACGCCCTCTCGGTGTTCGAGAAAGCGCGGCCCGCCGCCGTCTTCGTGGCGGACGGCGAGGAGCCGCCCGCGGAGATAGAGATACGCGAGCTCAGGCGCGTGGCGCCCTTCCTGCCGGTGCTGGTGCTGCTCAAGCGCCGCGACGCCTCGCGCGCCGTCGGGCTGATGAAGGCCGGCGCGCTGGACTGCGCGCAGAGCCCGTGGACCGAGGAGGAACTGCGGCCGCTTTACCGCAAGGCGCTCAACATCAGCGGCACGACGATAGAACTGGACAGCTCGGCGCTGCGCCGCCGGCGGGTCTCCTCCGCGCTGCTGCTGGCCGCCTTCTGCGCCTTCACCGGCTTCGCCGGCGGCCTCTATTACGGCTTCAACAAGTATTCCCCCCGCGCGCAGCAGCCGCGCAGTTTCGCGCTGCCCTACGCCCACCCGACCGGGATCGTCGTGAAGGCGGACACCGTGCTGGTCAGCGACTGGTACAGCCAGGCCATATACGAGCACAACATGAAGACCTTCGGCATTCGCCGCGTCACCAGCCTGCCGGAGACCACGCCGGTGGCGATGACGGCCTCGCAGGACGCGCTGTGGCTGGCCGGCGCCGGCGGCGTCATAGAGAAGCGCCTGCTGGACGCCCGCTACACCCCGGCCGCCCGGACCAAGGCCTTCACCCCGGCGCCCGACAGCGCCTGCTTCGACGGGCTGTATTTCTGGACGGCCAACTCCCGCACCGGCGAGATAGTCAAGCGCATGCCCGGCGACGAACTGGCCCCGCTGAAGACCTTCCGCTACCCGGGCGGCAAACTGGAGGCCCTCACCTGCGACACCCGCTTCCTGTGGGCGGCCGACCCCTCGATGAAATCCCTCGTGAAGCTCTCCCTCGACGACCCGGAGCGGATCATCTCCCGCACCGAGCTGAAGGCCTACGCCGCGCGCGGCCTCAAGGTGACCGCCATGGCGGCCAAGGACGGCAAGGTCTGGTTCGCGGCGGAGGACGGCGGCGGCGCGCAGGTGTTCTACGCCGAGGAGCCGAAGCAATGAACCTCCCGAAGGCCGATCATTTCATACCGGCGCTGGCCAGGACCTCGCTGGACATGCCGCCGCTCTGGGGCAGGCTGGTCAGCATCTCCCCCGACCGGGCGGAGTTCCTGAGCCATTTCGAGCTGCCGGCCGGACGCATGCTGGCCCTCAGCTTCGAGGCCGGCCGCGGGAACTTCGAGGACGTGCGCGCGCGCATAAAGACGGCGCTGCGCGACGCGGACGGCTACTACAACTACGAGCTGGTCTTCGTGGACCGGGCGCAGCGCGACCTGCTGAAGGCCGCGCTGATTGAAGCCTTCCCCCCAATAAAATTATAATCTTTGAATGAGAAAACTCCGGATCGCCCTGGCGGTCCTCGCGCTGCTCGCCGCGGCCGGGGGCGCGCTGGCCTATTTCCAGTACCAGCGCCTGTCCAGATACCTTATAACGGAGTTCAGCGGCCAGGCCTCGAAAACGATAGGCCGGCAGATAAAGTTCCGCGCCGTCAAGTTCTCCCCTCTGTCGGGCATCATCATAAAGGACGCCTGCGTCTCGCGCGTCCCGGATTTCTCCAAAGGCTCTTTCTTCTGCGCCGAGAAGGCCGTGATAAAGCCCAGCTTCACTTCGATGCTGCGCAAGCAGGTCTACTTCTCGCGCGTGGCCTTCTACAAGCCGGTGATAAAGCTGCGCGAGCGCGGCGGCGTCTGGGACTTCGCCGACCTGCTGGCCCTGCTGCCCAAGACCGACAAGGGCCTTTACCTCACTTGGAACGCCAGCGAGCTGACGATGGAGGACGCCGTACTGGAAGCCGACATGGAGAGCTCCGGCCTCTCGGTGGCGCTGGAGGGCGCGGACCTCTCGCTGACGCATTATTCCGCCTTCGGCGGCAACTACGGCCTGACGGCCTCCGGCCAGGTGAAGAGCGCGGTGAAGGGCAAGCTGCTCTCCTCCGGCGTGAACATAGACGCGGACCTCAATTTCGACTACGGCGGACTCGCCTCGACGAAAGGCAGTTTCAGCGCCTCGGACGCCTCCTACGGCGCCATGACGCTCAGGAAACTGGACGCCGGCTGGGAACTGTTCAACCTGCGCAAGCCGACAGCCGAGAAGAACTATTCGGTCACGGCCTCGGCCTCGGGCCTCGTCGTGCCTGCCCAGGAGAGCCCGGTCAGGGACGGCGTGGCCGGAGCGCTGCGCCTCTTCGCCTCGGCCATGGGCCGCCCGGCGCCGGAGATAGAGGACATAGAGGTCTCAGAGCTTAACGCCGCGTTCAGGCTGAACGACTCGCTGCTGCGGCTGGACGGGCTGAAGCTGCGCTCGAATTTCATGGACCTCGACGCCGGCATAGCCATCGACGGGCCCGCGGCCTCCGCCGAGGCCTCGCTGGACGCGGCCATCGGGAACAACAAGATAAAGATGTCCGCCGCCGGCCCCCTGGCCTCCCCCGAGATAAAGCCGGTGCTGTCCGCCACCCTTTCGGCCAAGTTCAAGGAAGCCCTCGACGGCATAGAGAAGGCCCTGCTGGGGCGCTTCCCCGTCGTGAATACTGGAGAACAACATGTCTAAGAAAGTCATCGTCATCGGTTCCGGTCCCGGCGGCTACCCCGCCGCGCTGCGCCTCAAGGAGCTGGGCGCGGACGTCTCCATCGTCGAGGCCTGGGATTTCGGCGGCACCTGCCTCAACCGCGGCTGCATACCGTCCAAGGCCTTCCTGGACACCGGCCACCGCGTGCACGCCTTCGAGGGCCTGCGCAGGCTGCTGAAGGACGGCTCCGGCGCCAACTTCACGCCGGACATGCTGGACTGGGGCAAGGTGAAGGCGCGCCGCGCCGACGTGATAGCGAAGCTGCGCGGCTCGCTGGAGAAACTGTTCCAGGCGAAGAAGATAGAGATCATCCGCGGCCGCGCCCGCTTCACCGGCCCGGGCGAAGTGACCATAACCGGCCCCGAGGCGGAGCTGAAGAAGACCTTCGACGCGGCGATCATAGCCGCCGGCACCCGCCCCAGTTTCCCCCCGCCGTTCCGCGATTTCCACGAGGAGCTGACCGATTCCGACCGGGTGTTCGACCTGCCGGCCCTGCCCAAGTCCATCCTTATAGTGGGCGGCGGCGTGATAGGCCTGGAGTTCGCCTGCTTCTTCAACGCGCTGGGCACGCAGGTGAGCGTGCTGGAGATACTGCCGGACATCATGTCCGGCGAGGACCCGCAGGTGACCCGCGCGGTGCGCTCGTCGTTCGAGAAGCGCGGCGTTAAGTTCTACCTCGGCAAGAAAGCCGCGAAGATAGATCCCTCGGGCCCGCTCAAGTGCGTGGAGCTGGAGGACGGCACCAGGCTGGAGGCCGAGGAGATACTGGTCGGCGCCGGCCGCGCGGCCGACCTGACCGGCATGGGCCTCGAGGCCCTCGGCCTTACCTGGGACAGGAAAGGCGTGAAGGCCGACGCGCATATGCGCACCGCGGTCCCGAACATCTACGCCGTGGGCGACGTCAACGGCATCTCGCTGCTCGCGCATTCGGCCAGCCGCCAGGGCGAGATAGCCGCCGAGAACATCATGGGCGCGGACAAGGTCTTCGACGGGGACATAGTGCCGCGCTGCGTCTACGCCTGGCCCGAGGTGGGCTCGGTCGGCCTCAACAAGGCGCAGGCCGAGGCCAAGGGCCTGGCGGTCAAGACCGCCCGCGCCTTCCACCTGGGCATAGGCCGCGCCGTGGCCGCCGACGAGACCGAGGGCTTCGTGCAGCTCGTTTTCAGCGCCGCCGACGACACCGTGCTGGGCGCGCAGATAGTGGGCGGCCCGGCCACCGAACTGGTGCACGTGCTGGCGCTCGCGGTGAAGCTCAAGCTCAAACGCGCCGACCTGAAGGAACTGATCTACGCGCACCCGACGATGGCCGAGGCCATACACGAGGCGCTGCACAAATAGCATGAAGCTGCTGTCCTGGAACGTCAACGGCTACCGCGCCGTGCTGAAGAAGGACTTCGGGGGCTTTCTGGCCTCCGCGCGCCCCGACGTGCTGGGCCTGCAGGAAGTGAAGTCCGCCCTGGACCAGCTGGCGGAGAAGGACACCGCTTTCCCCGGCTACTCGCGGTCATGGAACCCCGCCGAGAGGCGCGGCTACAGCGGCGTGGCGGCTTTCTATAAGAAGGAGCCGCTGTCGGTCAGGAACGGCTTCGGCGAGCCGCGCTTCGACGCGGAGGGCCGGGTGATAGCGCTGGAGTACCCGGACTTCCATTTCCTGAACGTCTATTTCCCCAACGGCGGGCAGGGGCCGGAAAGGCTGAAATACAAGCTCGAGTTCTACGAGGCCTTCCTCGCCCACGTCGAGGGACTCAGGAAGGGCGGCAAGGCCGTTGTCTTCTGCGGCGACGTGAACACCGCGCACAAGGAGATAGACCTGGCCAGGCCGAAGGAGAACGTGGAGAACTCCGGCTTCATGCCGGTAGAGCGCGCCTGGCTGGACAAGATAACCGCCATGGGCTGGGTGGACACCTTCCGCGCCTTCCACCCGGAGCCGGGCCGGTACACCTGGTGGGACTACAAGACCCGCGCGCGCGAGCGCAACGTGGGCTGGCGCATAGACTATTTTTTCATAAACCGGGAGCATGCCGGGCTGGTGAAGGATTCCTTTATATTGCCGGAGGTGCAGGGCTCGGACCACTGCCCCATAGGCATAGAGCTGGACGTCTGACGGAGGACTTATGGTCATGAACGGAGAAAAAAGCGGTCCCGGCCGCGGGCTGCTGCTGGCCGGCCTGGCCGTGATGACGCTGATCATAATCGCGGGGATGAAGTACTTCGTCAACGACGACAGCTCCGCCGTGCAGCAGCAGCCCGCCGCGTCCCAGCAGCAGCTGTTCAAGGACGAGGAAGGGCAGGCGCCCCCCCCGCCGGGCCTGGCCCCGTCGCGCTCGGAGAGCTCCAGCGGCGGCGGCCTGGACATGTTCAGCAAGACGAACGCCGGTTATTACGGCGAGGATGCCTCCACCCCGGTGGCCGGCGCCCCTGCCGACTCCGCGCCCGAGGTGAAGCGCTCCACCGCCGCGGCGGTGAGGAAAACCGCGGCGAAGCAGCAGCCTAAAGGCACCGTCATCCCCCGCATGCAGGCGCCGAAGCCCTTCGGTTCAGCCGCCCAGACCGAGGTGACGCCGCACTCCCCCGGCCAGGGCATGCCGGACATATCCAACATGCTCAAGCAGGCGCAGCAGCAGCAACAGTCGGGGAATTAAGCGGGCTTTCCGTAGGAGACCGAAACTATTTCCACCTCGCCGCCGCGGCCGAAAGCCGCGCGCTCGCCGGCCTTGCGGCCCAGCAGGGCGGCGGCCAGCGGCGAGGCCCAGTTCAGGCGGCCCGTGGCCGGGTCCGCCTCGTCCTCTCCCACTATCAGGTATTCCTTCACGGCGCCGTCGGCGCCGCGCACGCCCACGCGCGCGCCGAACTTTATGTCCGGCCCGGCGTAAGCTGAATTGTCGGTAAGCCTGGCGCTCTTGAGCTGGCCCTCGTAATAGGCCAGGTCGGCCTCCGCCTGGCGCAGTTCGTGGCCGCGCGCCTCGTCGGGGCGCTGCCGGGATATCAGCTCCGCCCGCAGCGCGGCGAGGCGCTGCCCCTCCTGGCGCAGGGCCTCGAGCCCCGCCGGGGTCACGTAGTTGGGACGGCCGCTGGGCTGCCGTTTTACCGGCTCCCAGCTGTCCGCCCCGTCCTCTTTAACGAAAGCCCGGCTCATAGATCGTTCAGAACAGGTCCTTCCACGGCGAGCGTGTCTTTATGAAGTCCAGGAACTTCGCGAGCTTGCGGTTCTGCAGCTCCTCGTACGGCGAGCGCTCGTTCTCGTCGGCGGGCTCGAAGAAGCAGGTGGGGTCGGCGGCCAGGTAGTCGCCGGTGCGGTAATAGCTCAGGGCGCGGCAGCCGCCGCAGGTGTTCTTGTAGCGGCAGCGCCCGCACTTGCCTTTGAGGCCCTCGCGGGAGCGCACGGCCTTTATCACCGGGTTGTTCTCCAGTATCTCGGTCAGCGGCGTGTCGCGCACGTTGCCGCACGGGATGCCGTTGTCGAGCAGGTGCACGCAGGGCGCCACGTGGCCCTCGGCGGAGACGCCGACGAAGCCGCGCGCGGCCTGGCAGCCGAGCTGGGTTATCTCCACGCCCAGCTCCTCCCATTTGCGCTTTATGAAATCGGGCCCGGCGAAGAACGGGGTGTAGCTGACGTAGCTGAGCGGGTAGCTCCTGAGCGCGGGGTGCACGACGTCGCGCATGTCCTCCGGCGTCAGCGACAGTTCCTGGTGGCAGTTGCCCATGCCGCGCATCACGAAAGGGGAGCGCAGCATCGGTATCCCCAGGAGCCGCAGCGTGTTGACGGTGAGCCGCAGGCTCTTCAGGTTGCTCTTGCTCACCGTGGTGATGAAGAAGAAATCCACGCCGGAGGTAAGGCACAGCCACGCGGCCTTCAGCACGGTGCGCAGGCTGTCGTCGCGGCTCCACTTGTGGGTATCGGGCAGCACCGAGTTCAGCGAGAAGACGAAGATCACCTTGCCGCCGGTGGCTTTCTTTATGCGGCGCACCAGGCCGCGGGTGAGCAGCGAGCCGTTGGTGTTCACGAAGGACCA
>ERZ1645187.1050-NODE-1050-length-26082-cov-6.773620_pt1 | contig 26082 bp, 24 predicted proteins | sample MGYA00575352_ERZ1645187 | MGnify/ENA primary metagenome ERZ1645187 (study PRJEB40837, sample SAMN11349314) | freshwater sediment metagenome | isolation source: river sediment | host: Sediment | place: India: Wazaribad , New Delhi | collected 2017-02-21 ...
TCACATCCAGAAACGGCTGCTGCACCGTCCAGTCATTCACCCCCGCCAGCCCGAAAGCCAGCGCCGGATTGGTTATCTGGGTCAGGGCTTGTGGCGCGGCCGCGACCAGCGGCGCGGCGGCGGCCTCGGTCTCATTGATTGCTGCCCATGCGATTGCCTGCAGCGCGCGCGCCAGATCCTCGCCCATTTCGGCGTCGCGGCTGGGCCAGTGACGCATGAGCTTGGCCGGCAACCCCTCGGGGCTTTCGCCTGTCAGGGCAGCCAGTTGCACCATCGTTTGCAGATACTGACCCTTGCCGCTGAGATGAATCTCGTCCGAGAACAGGGCCTCGATGCTGTCCACCCCCGGCAGCGTGCCGGCCTGCGCCGCCTGATCGGCCAGCGCCATCGCCCGTCCTGCCGGGATCAACCGCACGGGCGGCGCAGAGGCCGGACGCCTGGCCTCGGCCGCCGCGACCAGGTCTTGCCACCCCGTCCGATCTGCCGCGATCCGCGCCTGCCAGTCGGGGCCGCGTGCGGGCCAGGTTTCGAGGATGAAGACCTGCGCTGCCGGATTGCCCTGCCAGGCCAGCGCCGCCCAGCGGGCCACGGCCTCGGCGCTGGCGGGGTCTTTGGCGTGATCGGCCAGCGGCTGCGCTTCGGTCAGGACGAGCGCGTCTGCCCCTTGCAGCAGGGCCGCGCGGGCATCCAGCCCTTCGGCCTCGGCGGCGTGGTCCCAGTTATAGGCCAGCGAGGCGCCGTTGATGATCTGCGCCTGAACCCGCGCCTCCGCATCGCCGCGCTGGATCAGCCCCGCCTCGGTCATCGGCGCGACCGGGCCGCCGATCAGGCTGTGGCCCACCATCAGGATTTCGGCGATCAGGGAAAACAGGCTCATGCAGCAGGACCATTACGCGGGAATACCGCTGCCAGCATAGCTGCGCACCGTGTCCCAGACCACCCTCTGCATTGCTGCGGCCAGTGGTGCCGAGGGGGCATCGGCGGGCGTTCCGTCCGCGCGGGTCAGGCGGTGCGGCAGGCCCGGCGGGCTTTGCTGCGTCAGCACTGCCGCATGGGTCAGCGCGATCGCATAGGCACCAAGGTCGTTGAGGTGGATCGGGTCGATGCTGCCATCCGCCGCCCGCGCAAACAGATCCTCGCGCCGGGTCAGGCCGGGCAGATGCCCTGCCTCGGCCGCCCGTGCCAAGGCCGCCATCACCTGTCCGCCGGGGATCACATGGATCGTGCCGACGCCACGGTGCGCCATCGCCGGGCGCACCAACGCGTCTTGCCAATAGCGCGACAGGTCCCGGTCGATGCGGGTCAGCCAGCCCTCCGGGTCATCCAGCCGGTGCCAGGTTTCATAGAGATACAGCCGCACATCCGGCCGGCCAGCCCGTGCCCGGCCCGTTCTTGCCCGCGCCGCCCACCGGGCCAGATGCCGGGCCGAGTCGTGCCAGCGGATCGCGTCGCGGATCTCGACCATCTCGGTCAGGATCACCGCGTCATAGGTGCCGCTGTCCAGCGCCTCACCCGCGGGACGAAACGCGGGGGGGCGGTTTTCTTGTGCGAAGCCCGGCACATCCCCCTGCCAATGCTGTTTCAGCGAGGCCCCCCAGCCCAGTTGGCTGTGATAGGCATGGCCGGGCAGCAGTTGCGCCAGCATCGCCGGCATGTCGCGCCCGACCAGGGAATGGCCGAGGTGATAGACCGAAAGCGGCGGGGTCAGGGGCGGCAGTGGCGCGGCCCAGGCGCGGGCAAGGGCATCGCGCGAGATCGGGCGGGGCCACAGCGCCAGCCAGCTTGCCCCACCGGCAGCGGCAAGGGCGGGCAGGGCCAGAAACAGGCGGCGATTCATCGGGGCCTCCGGGCTTTGTCCCTATTTGCCCCCGAACAGCCGAAAATACACCCCCTCAGGAAGAAATTGCGCCAGACGGAACAGCCAGGCAAAGGGCACGGGAAAGGCGCGGGCAAAGCGGCGCCCCTCGATCAGCCGCAGCACCTGCGCTGCGGCGGCCTCGGGCGTCATGATCTGCGGCATGGCAAAATCATTCAGGGCGGTCAGGCGGGTGCGGATATAACCGGGCTGCGCCAGTTGCACGCGAATGCCGGTGCCGCGCAGGTCGCAGGCCAGCGTTTCGGCCAGCGAGGCGCAGGCGGCCTTGCTGGCGCCATAGCCGATCGCACCCGGCAAGCCGCGATAGGCCGCAAGCGAGCCCGTGATGACGACATGCCCGCGGTCCCGCGCCAGCATCTGCGGCAAGACCAGATCAAGACAGCGCAGCAGGCCGGTAAAGTTCACCTCGGCCATGGTCACCGCCCGCGCGCCGTCCCAGTCCTGCGCGCGCATCGGCCAATAGGCCGCAGCCAGCCAGACCATGCCGTCGACCTGGCCTAACCGGGCGCCGGCCTCAAGCACGGCCTGCGGGTCGGTCACGTCCAGCGGCAAAACCTCGGCCGGGCCGGGCAGGTCGTCGGCCACCGTCTGCAATCGCCCGGCATCACGGGCCGACAGCACCAGCGAGACGCCTTTGGCGCTTAATTCTCGGGCCAGCGCCGCGCCCAGCCCCTCCGAGGCGCCGACCAGCCACCACCGCTGTCCGGCCAAGGCGGTCAACGGCTGACCTCCTCGGCAGGGGGCGCGGGGCGGCGGCGATACCGTGCGCCCTTCAAGGCCAGTTTCAGGGCCTGCCAATGGATCAGCGCCAGCACCCGCCGCGCGCCGAAGGGCCGGCGCAGGCAGGCCCGCAGAATGCCGCGATTGGTCAGCGGCTGCCGTTGTCCCAGCAGGTTGGTGTAAACACCGCCTTCAGCATGGCGGACCTCGATCCAGATGCCCACCCGCGCATCGGTGATGTCAAAGCGGAACCGGTATTCGCCGGAAATCGGTTGAAAGGGCGAGACGTGAAACACCTTGCGCGCGGTCAGCACGTCGCTGCGGGTGATCGGGGCCAGATCGTCGCGGTGGCACAGATAGGAATGGCGATCGCCGAAGGTATTCGTCACTTCGGCCACCACCACCCGCAAGGCGCCCTCTGCGTCATGGCAGAGAAAGAACGACACCGGGTTGAACACATGGCCCATAACCCGCGGCTGGGTCAGCAGCATGACACGGTGGGCGGCGGGCAGGCCATTGTCGGACAGCACCGTGTTCAGCCAGTCAAGCCCGCGCCCCTGTCCGGGCGGCCCGCCATGATCGCTGTCCCAGAGGCTCATCAGGTTGCGGCGGTTGCGCGCGAACAGCGAGGGGCCCTGGGCTTCGGCGGTCATGTCCAGCAGGACATAATCCACACCATAGCGGAAATCGTTGCGGGTGGCGCCGCGGCGGCCGTGGAAGGTCTGGCCGGCGATATGTTCCACCCGGTTCATTCTGCGGCCACCCCCATCGCGGTATCGCGTGCCTGCATCATTTCCACCACATCCTGTGCCGAGGCAAACCCGTCCTCGTGAAAGCCGTTGCGCATCCATGCCCCGCAGAACCAGGTGCCGCGGTCGCCGTTCAGCGCCCGCACCTGTTCCTGTCCGCGCAGGGTATCCAGATCATATACCGGATGGTGGAAGGTCGTCACGTCATGGATCAGATCGTCGCGGATCGGCTGGGTGGCGTTCAGGGTCACGAACAGGGGGTCGTCCTGCGGGATCGGTTGCAGCCGGTTCATCCAGTAGGTCAGGTCGATCCGCTCGGGGGCGGGGCCGGCGGGCTGGCAATAGTTCCAGGACGACCAGGCCGCCTTTCTGCGCGGCATCAGCCGGGGATCGGCATGCAGAACAGCCTCGTTCGGCTGATAGCGGACCAGGGACAGGGCGGCACGCTCGGCCTCGCTGGCGTCGGCCAGCAGCCGCAGCGAAATGTCGGAATGGGTGGCCATGACCACCTCGTCAAAACGCTCGGCCTCGGCGCCGTGGACCTTGATCTGCACCCCGCCGCTGCGGGTGATGGCCTCGACCGCGGCACCCAGCCGCAGTTGCACGCCTTGCGCCAGAAGATGCGCCTGAAGCCTGCGCACATATTCTATCGACCCGCCGCGCACCGTGAACCACTGGTGCTGGCCGCGCGTGGACAGCAAGGCGTGGTTGCGGAAAAACGTCACCAACGCATGGGCCGGAAAATCCAGGATGCCCTGCGCGGGCGTCGACCAGATCGCCCCGGACAAGGGCAGGATGTAGCAATCGCGGAACCAGTCGCCGGTGCCCAGATCGCGCAACAACTCGCCGATGGTCAGGCCGGGGTTTTGCGCGGCTGCCTCGGCCTGCGCGTTGAAATGCAGGATGTCGCGGATCATCCGCCAGAAACGCGGGTCGAGCGCCCGGCGTTTCTGGGTGAACAGCGCGGGCAGGTTGCGCAGCCCGAATTCCAGCCGCCCGCCGTCGATCGAGGCGCCAAAGCTCATGTCGCTTTCGGTCACTGGCACGTTCAGGTCGCTGAACAATTTCACCAGACCGGGATAGTTGACGCGGTTGAAGACGATGAAGCCGGTATCAACCGGCTGATCGCCGCGCTTGCCTGCCATCAATGTGCGTGCATGGCCCCCCAGCCGCGACTCGGCCTCGAACAGGGTGACGTCATGGCTGTCCGCCAGGAGATATGCGGCTGCCATCCCTGAAATCCCCCCCCCGATGACGGCGATGCGGCGGCGGGCGGTCGGCATTTCGAAAGGCATGGCTGCTCCTGGATTTTACTCGGTTACGCGGGACAGATAAATTTGGATCACCGCCGGGTGATCCGATCCGAACAGCAGCGCGTATCGGCTCCATGATGTTTGATGCGTCTCTCATGGATTTACCGGATGCGGTGGCTGCGCGGTCGGCCTATGCTGCGCCAAGGACTTTTGGCAAGGGCGGGCAGGCCGTGGTGGCACTGGACGAAGACTTGACGGGGTTGATGATCTCCGTCCGTGACAGGCAGGATCGCGAGGCGTTTGCCCAGCTTTTCCGGCATTTCGCGCCGCGGGTGAAGGGTTTCTTGATGAAATCCGGCACCGCCGCGGCGCTGGCCGAGGATTGCGCGCAGGATGTCATGGCGACGGTATGGCGCAAGGCGCATCTGTTTGATCCGGCGCGGGCGTCAGTGACGACCTGGGTCTACACCATCGCCCGCAACCGCCGCATCGACATCGCCCGCCGCGAGGCCCGGCCCGAACCCGAAGACCTGCCCTGGGGACCCGAGGACGAGGCCGACCCTGCCGACGGTTTCGCGCTGGCGCAGGAAAGCGAACGTCTGGGTGTGGCGCTGGCTGCCCTGCCCGAGGCGCAGCGCGTGCTGATCCAGAAGGCGTATTTTGGCGAGTTGTCACATGGCGAGATCGCCGCTGAAACCGGTCTGCCGTTGGGCACGATCAAATCCCGAATCCGACTGGCGCTGGACCGCTTGCGCCGGCAGTTGACTTGAAGGCCCCTACGATGACCATTCGCCACCACGTTTCAGACCGCCTGTTGATGGCCTATGCAGCCGGCACCTTGCCCGAGGCTTTCAGCCTGGTCGTTGCCACCCATCTGTCGCTTTGCGACGAGTGCCGCGCCCGCGCGGCCAGCTATGACGCGCTGGGCGGCGCGGTGCTGGAGGATTGCCGGGCCGAGATGGCCGAAAGCAGCCTCGACAACTGCCTTGCACGGATTGCCGGCACGCCGCGCAGCCCGCGCAAGCCCGAGGCACGCACTGCCGCGCGCCCCGGCGTTTTTCCGGCACCGTTGCGGACCTATGTCGGCGGCGGGCCAGAAAAGGTGCAATGGCGGCCATTGGGCATGGGTGTGAAACAGGCGATCCTGAAAACCGGGCCGCAGGCGCGTGCGCGGCTGCTTTACATCCCGGCGGGCCAATCCATCCCCGATCACGGCCACCGCGGCACCGAGTTGACGCTGGTCCTGCAGGGCGCCTTCCGCGACGAGGATGGCCGCTTTGGGCCGGGCGATCTGGAAATCGCTGACGAGGCGCTGGAGCATACCCCGATCGCCGAGGCGGGCGAGGATTGCATCTGTCTTGCCGCGACCGACGCCCCGCTGCGCTTCCGCGGTCTGTTGCCGCGGATGTTGCAGCCGGTTTTCCGCATCTAACGCGGCAGAACCGGCTCGTCGCGGGCCGGGGCCAGTTCTTCAAAATCAAAGGCGTCCAGCCGGGCGGCACGCTTGCCCGCCCGTTCGGCGGCAGTGCTGATCCCTTCGAGATCGGCGCGCGCCTGGCCGAAATGGGTGTTCAGCTTGTCCACCCGCTCTTGCACGATCTCGACGTCGCGGTGCAACTGCCGCAGCGCGGTGCGGATGGCACCGGCCTGCTCACGCATCCGGGCGTCCTTCAGGATCGCGCGCATGGTGTTCAGTGTTGCCATGCAGGTGGTGGGCGAGACGATCCAGACCCGCGCGGCAAACCCCTCGCGCACCACTTCGGGAAAGTTGGCGTGCAATTCGGCATAGACCGCCTCGGAGGGCAGGAACATCAGCGCCCCGTCGGCGGTCTCGCCCTGCAGGATATAGCGTTCGGCAATGGCCTTGATATGGGCGCGCACCGCGGCGCGGAACAGGCGCTGCGCCTCGGTCTGCTCGGGCCCGGTCTGGGCGCGGCGCAGCATCTCATAGGATTCCAGCGGAAACTTGCTGTCGATCACGATCGGCCCCGGCGGGTTGGGCAGATGGATCAGGCAATCCGCACGCCGGCCGTTCGACAGCGTGGCCTGCATCTTGTAGCTGTCGGCCGGCAGCGCCTTTTGCACGATGTCATGCAGCTGGATCTCGCCAAAGGCGCCACGGGTCTGCTTGTTTGACAGGATGTCCTGCAGGCTGAGGACATTGCCGGACAGTTTCTCGATATTGGCCTGTGCGCGGTCGATCGTTTCCAGCCGCTGCTGCAAATCGCCCAGCGATCGCGCCGTGCGGGTGGCCGAGCCGTGCAGGCTTTCGCCCATCTGGCGCGAGACTTCGGCCAGCCGGGCCTCCATAAGTTGCAGCATCGAGGCCTGCGCCACCGCCTGCGCTTCGGTCACGGCATTCAGGCCGCCCGCCAGCCGCTCTTGCCCCTCGCCCAAGGACTGCACGCGCTGCCCCATCCATGCCATCTGCTGCAGCACCGGTTCGGCCATACGGGCCGAGCGCGCCGCGGCCCGCAGGATCAGCAGCATCAGCACCAGCGCGAGAAAGCCGGCAAGGAGGCCCAGCACCAAGGGGTCCGACCAGTGATAAACGGTATCGTTGATGGTAATCATCTGCGGCCGAACAGTTTTTCGATGTCGGACAGGCTCAGCGCCACCCATGTGGGGCGGCCGTGGTTGCATTGGCCGGAAAGAGGCGTGGCCTCCATCTCGCGCAGCAGGGCGTTCATCTCTTCGACCCGCATCTGTCGGCCCGAGCGGACCGAGCCGTGGCAGGCCATACGGCTGAGAACCGCGTCGATCTTGCCCTTGAGGCGGCTGGAGGTGCCCAGATCCGCCAGATCGTCCAGAATGTCGCGCAGCAGGCTGGCTGCATCAATCCGGCCGAGGATGGCCGGCACCTCGCGCACGGCGATCGCGCCGGGGCCGAAAGCCTCGATCACCAGACCAAGCTCTGCCAGATCCGCGGCAAAGGCCAGCAGGCGCGCGGCATCGGTGGGCGACAGATCGACGATCTCGGGGATCAGCAGGGTCTGCGACCGGATGCCGGCATCTGCCGCCTGCGCCTTCAGCCGCTCATAAACCAGCCGCTCATGGGCTGCGTGCTGATCGACGATCACCATCCCGGTTTCGGTCTGGGCGATGATGTAGTTTTCGTGCAGTTGGGCCCGGGCGGCCCCCAGAGGGCGCGCGGTCTGGTCGGGCTCGGGCGGGGCCAGATCGGCGCGGGCCGAGGGGGCCTCGGCAAAGCCGAACATCGGCGCCTGTCCGGCGAGGCTGCGCATCAGCGTGCCGGCGGCGGGGCGCGGCTCCATCTGATAGGGACGAGGGAAAGGGTTGGGGGCGGCGACCGTTGCGCCCGGCTCGGGGCGAAAGGCTGCCAACGTCTCGGCCCCCACAGTGCTTGAGGCGCGATGCCCGGCCTGCGCCAGCCCGTGCCGCAGCGCCGTGACGATCAGGCCGCGGGCCAGATCTGGCTCGCGAAAGCGCACCTCGGCCTTGGCCGGATGCACGTTCACATCCACCCGTTGCGGATCGAGGACAAGATTGAGGACCGCTGCCGGATGCCGGTCGCGGCTGAGGACATCCATGTATCCGGCCCGCAGCGCACCGATCATCAGCCGATCCGCAACCGGACGGCCGTTGACGAACAGAAACTGCGCCACCGAAGACCCGCGCGAATAGGTGGGCAGGGCGGCATAGCCCTGCAGGCGCACCGTGTCGCGTTCGGCGTCAATGCGCAGCGCGTTTTCGGCAAAGTCGCGGCCCAAAACCTGCGCCACGCGAGCATGCAGCGCGTCGAAAAAATCGCCCGGCGCGGGATCGGCGCGGAAGATCACCCGCATCTCACCGCCCGAGACATCCCGCAGCGTAAAGCCCACCTGTGGCTCGGCCAGCGCCAGCCGCTTGACGACCTCGTGGATCGCGGCGGATTCGGACCGGTCGCTGCGCAGGAACTTCAGCCGGGCAGGGGTGGCAAAGAACAGGTCGCGCAGCTCGACCACCGTGCCGCGATTCTGGGCGGCGGGGCGGGGGGCGGCGATGCGCCCGCCCTCGACCGCGATCATGCACCCCTCGGCCCCTTCGGCGCGCGAGGTGATCGTCAAGCGGCCCACCGCGCCAAGGCTGGGCAGCGCCTCGCCCCGAAAGCCGAAGCTGCGGATATCCAGCAGGTCCGAGCCGTCGATCTTGGAGGTGGCATGGCGCGAGAGGGCCAGCGGCAGATCCTCGGCGGTCATGCCGCAGCCGTCGTCGCTGACGCGGATCAGGGTCTTGCCGCCATCCGCGACCTCGACCGTGATCCGGGTCGCACCGGCATCCAGCGCGTTTTCCACCAGCTCTTTCACGGCACTTGCCGGTCGCTCGACCACCTCGCCCGCGGCGATGCGGTTGATCGCGGATTCGTCCAGCTGGCGGATCACCGGGCGGGCGGCTGTGGATATGTTGGGGGCGGCAACTGTCATGCCACCATTTCTAGCAGTGCGGGAAAGATTCGGCCACTGGCTACAGCCCCTCGGGCTGACCCAGAACGACGATGTGCAAATCCTCGGGCCGGATCAGGCTGCGGGCCACGCGCGCCACGTCGTCCAATGTCACAGCCTCGATCTTGTCGTTGCGGGTCTCGGCATAGTCGATCGGCAGCCGCTCCATCTGCATGCCGACAAGGATCGCGGCGATCGGCCCGTTGCCATCAAAGCGCAGCGGGTAAGAGCCGGTGAGATAGGTCTTGGCGGCGGCCAGTTCTTCGGCGCTTACACCTTCCGCCGCCCGCGCCCATTCGGCCCGCAAGACCTCGACCGCTTGCGATGCGGTGGCGTTCTGGGTGGCAAACTGGCCCATCACCAGCTCGCCCAGATCCATCGACGCCAGATAGGTGCCAACGCCATAGGTCAGCCCGCGCTTCTCGCGCAGTTCGGTCATCAGCCGGCTGGTGAAACGGCCACCGCCAAGGATTTCGTTCAGGATATGGGCGGCAAAATAATCCGGGTCCGCGCGTTTGATGCCCTCATGGCCAAAGACCACCACCGCCTGCGGGGTCGGGTTCTGGACCACCGTCAAACCGCCTTTCAGGCGATATTCGGCGCGGGGGGGCTGCGCCGCACCCGTCGCGGGCAGATCGCCCAGCACCCGGTCCAGCAGCTTGCCAAGCGCCTTGGCGTCGATATCGCCCACGGCTGCGACAAACACCCGGTCGCGCGCCAGCGCCGCCTGATGGGCCGATACCAGATCGTCGCGGCTGAGGGCCTTCACGCTGGCCTCTGTCCCGTCGCCGGAGGTGCCATAGGGATGATCGCCCCATGCCAGCCGGTCAAAGGCCTGCGCCGCCAGCACTTCGGGGTTCTTGGCGTCCGAGCGCAGGTTGGACAGCACCTGACCGCGCACCCTTTCGACCGCTTCGGGATCAAACCGCGGAGCGGCCAGCGCCCGCGCCAGCAGATCGGCCGCCTGATCGCGGCTTTCGGTCAACAACCGCGCCGAGATCGCGACACTGTCCTGACCGGCGCGAAACTGCATCTCGGCGCCCAGACCGTCACGGGCATTGGCGAAAGCCTGTGCGTCCAGATCGCCGGTGCCTTCCTCGATCAGGGCCGCCATCAGGTTGACCGCCCCGCGTTTGCCCGGCGCATCAAGGGCTGTGCCACCTTCAAAGCGGATTTCCAGCGCGGTGAAGGGGATCGAGTGATCCTCGACCAGCCAGGCGCGGATGCCGCCCGGCGAGGTGACGTCCTGAATCTCCAGCGCCCGCGCCGGCAGGGCCAGAACGGTCAGCGCAAGGGCAAGGGCAAGGCGGATCATTCTGCGGCCTCCTCGGGCAAAAGCCAGCCGGTCACGGCGCGGCGGCGGTCCAGCACTTCGGCGGCCGCGGCGCGGACATCCTCGGGGGTGACCTGCTGCAAGACCTCGGGCCAGGCCTGGACATCGGCGACCGTCAGGCCATTGGCCAGGGCTTCGCCATAGCGATGGGCCAGCCCGTCAACATTGTCCCGCGCATAGATCTCGGCCGCGCGGAACTTGGTTTTCAGTCGGGCGAAGGCATGCGGTTCGGGGCCTTCGCGCAGAAAATCATCCAGCACCGCATCCATGGCCGTCTCGGCCTCGACCGGATCAATCCCCGGCAGGGGCACGAGGCCCAGGGTCAGCAAGCCGCTGTCCAGCCCCGACGCGTCATAACCGGCAAAGGAATAGACCGCCTTGGCATCGCCGAAATGCAGGCGTTGGGCCAGCAGGCTGGTGGTCGGGTTGCCGCCGAGCAGTTCGGCCAGATAGACCAGCGCCGCCGCCTGTTTCTGATCGCCGGGCCGGCGCACGGGCGCCAGATAGCTGCGCATCAGAAGGGGCTCTGCCACCCGCGCATCAGTCATGGTCAGACGCCGTTCGGCCAGTTGCGGCGGCTCGGCGGGGCGGGACGGACGGGTCAGGCCGGGAGTGGGGGCCAGCGGGCCATAATGCCGCTCGACCATGGCGCGCACCGCGTCGGGGGTCACGTCGCCCGCAACCACAAGGATCGCGTTATTGGGCGCATAGAAGGTGCGGTAGAAATCCAGCGCCTGCGCGGTGCCCAGGCCTTCGATCTCGTGCCGCCAGCCGATGATCGGCCGCCCGTAAGGATGGTTGAGGTATTGCGCCGCGCGCAGCTGTTCAGAAAACAGCGCCTGCGGATCACTGTCCACCCGTTGCGCACGCTCTTCGAGAATCACGTTGCGTTCGGTCGCCACCACGTCGTCAGTCAGGACCAGATCGCGCATCCGGTCCGCCTCCATCCGCATCACCATGTCCAGCCTGTCGGCGGCGATGCGTTGGAAATAGGCGGTGTAATCCCAGCTGGTAAAGGCATTGTCATTGCCGCCCTGCGCCTCGATCAGCCCGGAAAACGCACCGGGGGCGATGTCGTCCGTGCCCTTGAACATCAGGTGTTCGAAGAAATGCGCGATGCCGGAATGGCCCGGGGCTTCATCTGCCGCGCCGGTGCGATACCAGAGCATCTGCGTGACAGCCGGGGCACGGTGATCCTCGATCACCAAAACCTTCAAGCCGTTCTCCAGCGTGAAGTCGGTAACCGTGTCAGCCAGGGCTGGCAGGGGCAGAAACGGCAGGACGGCAAGCAGGATGCGGCGCATGAAACCTCCGGGTGTGTGGCGCAGAGGTCGCCGCAAACCGCTCCGAGGTCAAGCGGCGGTGACGCGGAGTTTACTCGCCCGCGCCTTCGGGCGGGGCCGAGGGGTTGCCGGCATTGGCGGCACGCCACCGCTCCAGCTCGGCCTGCTGATCCAGCCACATGTCATCATAGGCGCGGTAATAGACGTTCACGCCAAACAGCCGCTCGAGCAGGCGACCGTTGTTCTTGCGGCGGATGTCGAGGTCTTTTTCCGCCAAGGCGGTGCGGATATCGGATTGCACGCCGTTGCGGCTGGCTGCGGCCACGAGGGCACGGTCTGCTGCCGGCGCACCGGCGCCAGTGGCGGGGGCCTGCGGCTTGCCGCCAAGGGCGATGATCGCATCCTCATGCGGGGTGGCGTCGGTGATGTTGCTGCCGCCCGGCGTGGGTTCCGGCAATTGCGCCAGATTCTGCGGCATTTCCAGCGGCTTGGGCGGCACGATGCCAAACTCGTCCGGTCCGTTGCCCTGCGGGCGCAGGTTCATCAGATTGGGCTGGTCGTCATTGCCGCAGGCTGACAGCGACAGCGCCACAAGCGCCGCCAGCACGGAACCTTTCGCTGTCTGCATCATCCTGCCCCCGGTCAAACTTGCCTCGTCTTAGCGCATAGAACCCGGCGCGTCACGGGGTCTTTCGGCGGCGTGGCCGGCTTCCGCCATCCTCGCCGGTGAACAGCACCAGACCCAGCGCGCCGGCAAAGATCGCGATGTCGGCGATGTTGAAGGCATAGGGGTTCTCGATCCCGCAGCAGGACATGTTGAGAAAGTCCGCAACCGCGCCGTAGATCACTCGGTCCACGACATTGCCCAGCGCCCCGCCGATCAGCAGGCCGGCGCTGACCTGCGCCCAGCGGCCATGCGGGCTGCGGGTGATCCAGCGCCAGACCCAGAGGCTGATGCCCAGCGCCAGCGCGATCAGAACCCAGCGCATCGTCTCGGCCCCGCCGGAGAGGATGCCGAAGTTGACCCCGGTGTTCCAGGCCATGCGGAAATTCAGGAATGGCGGCAGAATGTCGATTTCGCCGCGGTTCATCAGGTCCAGCCCGCGGACCACGGCAAACTTGCTGGCCTGATCGGCCAGAAAGATCGCCGCAGAGATCAGGGCGACGCGCCGCATCGAGGTCAGTGCCGGAAATGGCGCATGCCGGTGAAGACCATCGCCAGCCCGGCCGCATCGGCAGCCGCGATGACCTCATCGTCGCGCATCGAGCCGCCAGGCTGGATGATCGCGGTCGCCCCTGCCTCCGCGGCCGAGATCAGCCCGTCGGCAAAGGGGAAAAACGCGTCCGAGGCCACGACCGAGCCTTGGGTCAGCGGTGCGGGCAGGCCCAGCGCCTCGGCCATGTCCTGGCTTTTGCGGGCGGCGATGCGGGTGCTGTCCACGCGGCTCATCTGGCCTGCGCCGACGCCGACGGTGGCGCCATCCTTGACGTAGATGATGGCGTTGGACTTGACGTGCTTGGCGACCTTCCAGGCAAACAGCAGGTCGGCCAGTTCGGCCTCGGACGGGGCGCGTTTGGTCACGACCTTCAGATCATCGCGGGAAATGTGGCCGTTGTCGCGGTCCTGCACCAGAAAACCGCCCGCCACCTGCCGCCATGCCAGACCCGGCGCGCGCGGATCGGGCAGTGATTCGGTGGTCAGAAGACGCAGGTTCTTTTTCGCGGCAAAGATCTCTCGCGCCTCTGGCGTGGCGCCGGGGGCTATGACGACTTCGGTGAAGATTTCCGTGATCAGCGCCGCGGTCTCGGCGTCAAGCGTCTGGTTCAGCGCCACGATGCCGCCAAAGGCCGAGGTGCGGTCGCAATCATAGGCGCGGCGATAGGCTTCGGCCAGCGAAGCGCCCGTGGCCACACCGCAGGGATTGGCATGCTTGATGATGGCGCAGGCGGGCGCGCCCTCGGCAAACTCGGCCACCAGTTCAAAGGCGGCGTCAGTGTCGTTGATGTTGTTGTAGGACAGTTCCTTGCCCTGCCACTGCCGCGCGGTGGCCACGCCGGGGCGGCGGGTGCCGTCGGTATAGAAGGCGGCCTTTTGATGCGGGTTTTCGCCATAGCGCAGGGTTTGCGCCAGCTGACCGGCAAAGGCGCGGCGGCGCGGGGCCTCTTCCTTGATCGCGCCGGCCATCCAGGCCGAAACAGCGGCGTCATAGGCGGCGGTGCGCGAATAGGCGGTCAGCGCCAGCTTGCGGCGGAAGGCGTAAGAGGTTGCCCCGCCATTGGCTTTCAGTTCGGCCAGCAGGCCCGCGTAATCATGGGGATCAGTGACGACATTGACGAACTTGTGGTTCTTGGCCGCCGCCCGGATCATCGCAGGGCCGCCGATGTCGATATTCTCGATGCAGTCGGCGTAGCAGGCGCCGCGCGCCACTGTCGCCTCGAACGGATAGAGGTTGACGATCAAGAGGTCGATCGGCTCGATCCCGTGGGCGGCCATGGCCACCAGATGCTCGTCATCGTCGCGCAGCGCCAGCAACCCGCCATGCACCATCGGATGCAGGGTCTTTACACGGCCATCCATCATCTCGGGAAAGCCGGTGATCTCGGACACGTCGCGCACCGCCAGCCCCTCTGCCCGCAGGGCCTGTGCCGTGCCGCCGGTCGAGACCAGCTCCACCCCCAATGCCGCGAGTTCGCGGGCCAGATCGACCAGCCCGGTCTTGTCGGAAACCGAGATCAGCGCGCGTCCGACATGGACGTGGTTTACGGCGGCGGCGGGGTTGTGCATCTGGGGCCCTCCAGGTCAGGGGCGGGACGGCAGCTCGTCCCGTTCGAGATCGCGAATGGCCAGCGGAGTATCCTGTGCCTTCGCCAAGGTCCAGCCGATCCTTGACTGGAAATCCGTCAGCGTGGCTTGCAGAACGATCTGCCGGCTGGCGCGCGGCATCAATCGCGTGGCGTCGAGATAGACCGAGGGCTCCAGCCCTAGCCGGGCCCGCCCCTCGGCGCCGCCATCATGGCGAAAGACCCAGACCTCGCCGGATTTCAGCATCAGTGACACGGCGGTGCCGCCCATGTCCAGGGATGCCTCGACATCGGGGTGCAGGTGAAAGCGCACGGCAAACCCGATCCCTTCCTGTCCCTGCCTGTGTTGTCGCGTCAGCATTGCCAGCAGTTTCGCATGCGCCTGCGGCCCTTCGGCGGCCAAGAGGTCCACCCCCTCCAGCCGGCGGCCGTCGGGCGACAGCGTCAACTCCCGGGCATGGGTCAGGCCGTGGGTCTGCAGCCAGCCGTCATGGGTCGCCAGCAGATGGTGGCCGCGCTCGACCTCGCCCTGCCGGCACAGCGGCACCTGCGCCCGTTCGGCCAGAATATCCCCGCCACCGGGGGCAAAGCGCGAGGAGGACACCCCGTCGAGCGACAGGGTGGAGTGGCTTTGCGTGGCGCGTGCGGCGCGGCGCCAATCCTTGCCGAAAGGCGCGCCAGCCCCGCAGTTGACGATCACCGGCCGACGGCCCGAGGTCAGCTCGAACGCCAGGGTCGAGGCGTGCGCCAACCGTCCCGCCGGTCCACCCGGCGGGCTGGCCACATCGGCGACCACGCTGGAGCGACCGCCCGAAAGCCGGGCAAAGCCCATCGACAACCCCTCTTGCGCGGTGGCCTTCACGCCCGCGCTCGCCAGGGCCTGATCCAGCCGCCCTTCGACGCCGCGACCACCGCCGTGAAACCGCGCCAGCCCGCCATCGGCGTGGCGCAGCGCGCGCAGGCAGGGGGCGATGCGGGCGAGGGCCGCGGTCAAGGCATCCGGAACGGGCCGGCCAGCCTCGCCCAGCGCCTGTGCGGCCCAGGTCAGCAGGCTGAAAACCTCAAGCAATTCTTCGGGGTTGCGGGTAGGGATGCCGCCGCCGGCATCAATGGCGCTGCCGCATTCCTGGCCCAGGGCGCGGGCTGCGGGGGTCACCTGTCCCTCCATCCCGGTCAGGGAAAGGCCGGCATAGATCAGGCCGGTCAGCGCCTCGATCCGCGGCAAGCCGGGAGAAGCCGCCTTCCAGCGGCGGCCCAGAAACAGCACTTGTGCGGCGAGCGTGCGATAATAGGCCTCGGCATCCGACGCCGGGCGGCCATTGAGCAGGAACAGCGCGTGGTTGATCCAGCGGATCAGCCGCCGTCCGGTCAGATCGGGTGTCCAGCCGGGGCCCTGTCCGCGGCCAAAGCGCGCGATCCACTCCCAGGTCCAGCCTTGCGCGCGATTGCGGGCGTTCAGGTCGCCCAGCGCCGCCAGATCATCCAGCCAGCCGAATCCCTGCAGGGCGGCAGCAAAGGCGGCATCCGGGGCCGGAAGGTCCCAGATCACGGTATCCGGCCGCTCGACCAGATGGCCTGCGAAGAGGAAATTGCCGGCCATCACCTGCTTGCCTCGGGCGGTCAGGCCCAGCGTGCGTGGCTCGGGCTGGCTGACAAAGCCGGTGGCGGGTTGGGCGCGCGCGGCGCTGCGCGCGGCAAGCCGGTTGCCCAGCCGCGTCCATGCTGCCCGCAAGCCCTGATCCGAATCGCCGCCCATATCCACCGTTCAACGCACTGCCCGCCCGCCGTGCTGCGGGTTCTTGGCCAAAAGATTACCCGGCAGGGGCGAGGCTGTCACCGCTTAATCCCCGCCTCACGCCGGCTTGCGCAGGCAAGCCATGAAGAAGCCATCCATCCCGCCGCGATCCGGCCAGTAATCGGGGCGCAGCCGCAAACCGCCCTGCGCGGTGATCCAGCCGGGTTCGATCCCCGGCAGGGCGGGCGGGATCACGGACAGGCCGGGATGACGGGAAAGGGCTGCCGCCATCTGCAACTCGCCCTCTTCCGGCAAAAGCGAGCATGTGCAGAACACCATACGGCCGCCCGGTTTCAGCCAATCCAGCGCCCGGTCGATCAGCGCGGCCTGAAGGGCTGTCAGCGACTCCAGATCGGCCTCGGCCTTGATGAAGGGCAGGTCGGGGTGGCGGCGGATCGTGCCGGTGGCCGAACAGGGGGCGTCGAGCAGGATCGCGTCGAACTGTTGCCCCGGCTGCCATTCCAGTGCATCGGCGGCGATGACGCGGGCCTTCAGGCCGGTGCGGGTCAGGTTCTCGCGCAGCCGGGCGAGGCGCGGCTCTGAGATGTCCAGCGCCGTGACGGTTGCCCCGGTTGCCGCCAGCTGCAGGGTTTTGCCACCCGGCGCGGCGCAAAGATCCAGAACGTCTTCGCCGGGTTGCGCGGCCAGAAGAGGGGCGGCCATGGCCGCGGCGGCATCCTGCACCCACCAGTCGCCAGTCGCATAGCCGGGCAGGGCGCTGATCTGCTGGCCGGGCGCCATGCGGAAACTGCCGCTGGGCAAGGACTCGGACCCCGGGGGCGGTTGGCATCCGGATCTGACGGTCAAGTCGACCGGGGGTGTTTGCGCATGGGCGGCCTCGATCCCCTCGACGGCGGCAATGCCCCAGGCGTCGGCCAGAGGCGCGCGCAACCATTCGGGCAATTCTTGCGCGGCTTGACCGGCCAGCGGGTCGGCGGGCAGGCGACGCAGCACGGCGTTCACCATCCCGGCCGCCCCGGCGCTGCGCCGGTCGGCGCGGGCCAGTGTGACGGCCGCGTTGACCACGCCATGCGGCGCCTCACCCAGACTGAGTTCAGTGACCGCCAGATAAAGAATCAAAGCCACCTCAGGGGCCGGCGGGCGCTTCATCAGGGGGGCCAGAACGGCATCTGCGGGACCGATCCGGCGCAGGGTGGCGGCGGCCAGCCGTTGCGCACGGGCGCGATCGGGCGCGGGCAATTGCGCGACCCGCGATTCAGCCTGCCACAGCGCCTGCCCCTCCATCATCACGGCACGCAGGAGTTTCAGCGCCCCCTTGCGGGCGGCGTCGGGCTTGGCGGCGGGGGGGGCGGGGCGCTTGTCGCTCATGCTGCGGGCCTATACGATGCAGGGGACTGAGACAAGGAAGCCGCCGATGTCCGAGACCGAAGTAAAGCCCGATCTGCCGCCCGCCGCCCAGCGCGCGCTGGCCGAGGCCGAAGAGCGCCGCCGCGCCGCCAAGGCGCTGGACCTGCCGACCGAGCTGGGTGGCCGCAAGGGGCCCGAGGCCGTGCGCTATGGCGATTGGGAGAAGAAGGGTATCGCCATCGACTTTTGAGCAAGACCCATTGCGCCGCGCCCGGATCGGGCGGTGCAATGGGTATTTGGGTCATGGTGAGGCGGCTGTTACAGCCCCAGAACATCCATCATGTCATATGCGCCGGGCGCGCGGTCCTGGCCCCAGAGGGCGGCCTTCAGCGCGCCGCGGGCAAAGATCGCCCGGTCGGTGGCGACATGGCGCAGGATGATCCGCTCGCCCGCGGCGGCGAACAGGACGTCGTGTTCGCCGACAATATCGCCGCCGCGGATGGCGGCAAAGCCGATCGCGCCGGACTGACGTGCGCCGGTGATGCCGTCACGGCCCGAATCGCGCACATCGTCGAGCTTGACGCCGCGGCCTGCCGCCGCAGCCTCGCCCAGCATCAGGGCGGTGCCGGAGGGGGCGTCGACCTTCTTGTTGTGATGGGCCTCGATGATCTCGATATCCCAATCGGTATCGAGGGCGGCGGCCACCTTTTGCGTCAGGCGCGTCAGCAGGTTGACGCCGAGGCTCATGTTGCCGGCGCGCACGATCACCGCATGGCGGGCGGCGGCGGCGATCTTTTGCAGATCCGCCGCCTCAAGCCCGGTGGTGCCGATGACATGGGTGCAGCGGGCCTGCGCAGCCAGGGCTGCGAAGGCGACCGTGGCCGCGGGGGCGGTAAAGTCGATCACGGCCTGTGCGCGGGCAAAAGCCGCAAGCGGGTCATCGGTGACGGTGACGCCGCGGGCAGCGCCGCCCATCGCCTCGCCCACGTCGCGGCCGATCCAGGCGTGGCCCGGACGCTCGATGCAGCCCACCAGCCGCGCCTTTTCCGAGGCGGTGACGGTCTGGATCAGCATTTGTCCCATGCGCCCCGAGGCGCCAGTAATCACGATACCGGGCAGGTCGGCCATCTGTTCCCCCATCTGTTTCGTCCGGCTGTAGCGGCGCGGGCGCGCTGCAACAAGCCCGGCGTTGCGGGCGGGGGCTGAAAGCCTTATGTCTGTGCCATGTCAAAGCACCGCCATTCCGCATCCGAAGGCCCGTCGCAGCGTCAGCTGCGGGTGGGCGAACTTGTCCGCCGCCGTCTGTCCGACGTGCTGAACCGGGCCGATGTCCATGATCCCGACCTGAACCGCATGTCGATCACCGTGGGTGAGGTGCGGCTGTCGCCGGACCTGAAGGTGGCCACTGCCTATGTGATGCCGCTGATGGGGTCGGTGCCGGTCGAGGATGCGATCAAGCAGCTGGCCAAGCATCAGGGCGAGTTGCGGCATCTGGTCAGTCAGGGTCTGAACCTGAAATACGCGCCCGAACTGCGGTTTCGCGCCGATGAGACCTTTGACCGGCTGGACGAGACGCGGCGGCTGTTCTCGGACGAGAAGGTGCAGCGCGATCTGGCGCATCCGGACGATGATGAAGAAGACATGGATTGAGGCCGGGCTGCTGGCGGGTCTGATGGCCGGACCGGCAGCGGCGGTGGACTGTCGGCACACGGATTTTGACGGCGCGGGCTTTACGCTTTGCACTGTTCAGCCGGATCAGGATCTGCGGCTGTTTCTGAACGATGCCGCGGGGCGGCGCTTCGGTCAGTTCAGCGCGGTCGAGGCGGCTGTGGGGCCGCTGTCTTTTGCGATGAATGCAGGCATGTATCATGCCGATTATAGTCCGGTTGGACTGTATATCGAGGAAGGCCGGCAGGTCACTCCGCTGGTGACGGATGCCGGGCCTGGAAATTTTGGGCTTTTGCCAAATGGCGTGTTTTGCCTGGGCGAAGGGTTTGCGGTGATCGAGGCGCGGCAGTTTCAGCGTGAGGCGCCAGCCTGTCGCTTTGCCACCCAGTCGGGGCCGATGCTGGTGATCGACGGTGCGTTGCACCCGCGTTTCATCCCCGATTCGGATTCGCGCTATGTCCGCAACGGGGTGGGCATCCTGCCCGATGGCGCGGCGGTTTTTGCGATCTCGGACGGTGCGGTGAACTTTGACCATTTTGGTCGGCTGTTCCGGGATGCGCTGGGGGTGCGCAATGCGCTTTACCTCGATGGCAGTATCTCACGGCTGCATGCGCCGGGGATCGGTCGGTCGGACTTCGGCTTTGCGATGGGGCCGATCGTGGCGGTGATCGCGCCTTGACCGGGCGCGTGCCGGGGTCTAGCAGGCTGCGGTTTCTGGGGAGAATGTGATGGGGCGGCAGCGCAAGGGGCGGGCGGTTTCGGGCTGGGTTGTGGTGGACAAGCCTGCGGGCCTGACCTCGACTGCGGTGGTCAACAAGGTGAAATGGGCGTTTCAGGCGCAAAAGGCCGGTCATGCCGGCACGCTGGACCCGGATGCGACCGGCGTTCTGGCCGTGGCGCTGGGCGAGGCGACCAAGACCGTCCCCTACATCACCGATGCGATGAAATGCTATCGCTTCGCCGTGCGCTGGGGGGCGGCGACCAGCAGCGACGACGCGTCGGGTGCTGTGCTTGAGATGCGCGAGGGGCGGCCCGATCGCGCGGCGATCGAGGCCGCGCTGCCGCGCTTTCGCGGCGAGATCATGCAGATCCCGCCGCAGGTGTCAGCAGTGAAGGTGGATGGCGAGCGTGCCTATGATCTGGCGCGCGAGGGTGTCGAGATGGAGCTGGCGGCGCGCCCTCTCTGGGTCGACTCGCTGGAGCTGCTGGCGATGCCCGATGCCGACACCGCCGAGTTCGAGATGGTCTGCGGCAAGGGCGGCTATGTGCGGGCGATCGCGCGCGATCTGGGGCAGGTGCTGGGCTGTCTGGGCCATGTGCTGTGGCTGCGGCGCGAATGGTCTGGCCCGTTCGAGGCGTCCGAGGGCACCACGCTGGAGGAGGTCGAGGCGCTGGCCCGCACCCCCGAGATCGACCGCCTGCTGCAACCATTGGAGTTGGGGCTGGCTGATCTGCCGGTGGTCGAGGCGACCGAGCCGGGCGCGGTCCGGCTGATGCACGGCAATCCCGGTCAGGTGATCGCCCATGACGTCGAGTTTGGCTGCGAGGTCTGGGCGCGGCATCACGGCAAGCCCTTGGCGGTGGGCCGTTACATGGGTGGCGAGTTGCACCCCTCGCGCGTGTTCAATCTGGATTGAGTCGATGATCGAGCGGCGCTTTCAGAAGGGTGATGCCGACAGCTGGGCGGTCTATTCGGATTGCGAACATTATCGCTATCTGCTGACGCGGGTCTGGAACCCGGAGGGGCGGCGGGCGCTGTTCGTGATGCTGAACCCGTCGACCGCGACCGAGTATCAGAACGATCCGACCGTCGAACGCTGCGAGCGGCGCGCGCGGACGCTGGGGTTCGGCGCGTTTCGGGTCACCAATATCTTCGCCTATCGCGCAACCGATCCAAAGGTGATGCGGGCGCAGGGCGATCCGGTCGGGCCGGAGAATGACGCGGCGGTTGCCAACAGCGCGCGCGACTGGGCCGATCAGGTGATCTGCGCCTGGGGCAGCCATGGCGCGCATCTGGGCCGAGGCGCTGCGGTCGAGCGGTTGTTGCGCGCGACCGGCCGGCCGCTGTTTCATCTGGGGCTGACGCAGGCCGGGGCGCCGAAACATCCGCTCTATATCGGTTATGACGTGCAGCCTGTGATCTGGGATCAGGCGGCGGGTTGAAGCCTTATCGTCTGGGCGTCCAATCCGGCCGCATCCTGCACCACCGCCAGCGGCACACCGTCAAGCAGAACGGTGACGTCTTCGGTGCCTTCTACAGGCGCGACCGTTACCAGAGGGTCGGGGTGGGCATCGGCGTCGTAGATCACCACCAGCTGATCCTCGCCGGGCGCGTAATCCATGATCCGCGCCATCTCGTCGCCATTGTCCAGCCAGTCGGACAGCGCAAAGGTGTCGGCGCCCGCGCCGCCGGTGGCGATGTCGCTATTTCCCAGCGCGATCAGGTCATCGCCATCGCCGCCGTTCAGAAAATCGACGCCTTGTTCGTCTGGCCCGCCGGCGCTGCCATCCAGGGTGTCATTGCCCTCATTGCCGTCCAGCGTATCGGCGCCTTCGCCACCGGAGAGCCAGTCATTGCCAAAGCCGCCGGACAGCCAGTCGTCGCCAGCCGCGTCGCTGAGGCGATCATCGCCATCGCCGCCAAGAAGCGAGTCATTGCCCAAACCGCCGTCCAGCGTGTCGGCCCCGTTGTGGCCGGCCAGTTCGTCATCGTCCGCGCCGCCGACAAGCCGGTCATCGCCATCCTCGCCATGCAGGGCATCGGCCCCGGCCCCGCCCTCCAGCCAGTCGCTGCCGGCTCCGCCGGCCAGATGATCGGCACCATCCTCACCATACAGCCGGTCATCCCCGTCGCGGGCCTCGATCTGGTCGGCGCCCGCGCCGGCATGGACGTCGTCGGCCTCGTCCGTGCCGTCGAGAAGGTCGTCGCCATCGGTGCCGTCCAGACGCAGCGGCGTGGGGTCAATCGCTGTGCCGTCATCGTCGTTGTCGGTGTAATCGGTCAGGTCACCTGTGCCACCCTCGGTATCCGGCGGGTCAGAGGATTCAGCCTCCTCAGTTTCCGCCTCTGCCCCATCAGAGGACGACATCAGGCTGTCCGCAAACAGCCCCGCCGCCACCAATCCGAACAAACCCATCAATTCCAACACGACACCACCCCCGCATGAACCCAAGCCCGTCAACGCCCAAAGACCCGCGCCGAACGATCTGCCTTCCCCGGACTCAGCGCCGCGATCATGGCACGAAAGCGGCGACAGAACCAACGTGCGGTGGCAAAATACTCGCCTTTAGCGATAAATTGCGCGTTTCGCTTTTGGCAACACCAGGGACGTGCGGCGAAAGCGGCTTTCCTTTGTGGCGATTCTGGTCTATTGGCCGCCATCCGTCGCGCCTGCGCGGCGGCAGGGCCTTGCTGGACGACATCCCGGCTTGCGCCGTCACTTTCAAACACAGGAGACACCGATGTCGATCACCGTTGAAGAAAAAGCCCGCCTGATCAAGGAATTTGCGACCAAGGAAGGCGACACCGGCTCGCCCGAAGTTCAGGTCGCGATCCTGAGCTCGCGTATTGCCACGCTGACCGAGCACTTCAAGACCCATCGCAAGGACAACCACTCGCGTCGCGGTCTGCTGATGCAGGTGGCCCAGCGCCGCAAGCTGCTGGACTATCTGAAGTCCAAGGATGAAGGCCGTTACAATGCGCTGATCCAGCGTCTGGGCCTGCGTCGCTGATTGGCGGCGACCCGTCGGATTGGAACGCCCGTGCCGCAAGGCGCGGGCGTTTTGCTTTGCACAGCAGGGAGGCGTAAGGATGGACCCACAACATCGCTGGATCAGGACCCTCGGACCTGCCATTCCGCCGGGCCATTGGGGCGAGGCCGCGCGGTCGGGCATGGGCGCGCTGCTGGCGCTGGCCGCGCTGGGGTTGTGGGCGATGGCGCCGAAGGTCGACCTGCAGCTGGGCCTCTATCTGATCGCGCCCTTCGGCGCCTCGGCGGTGCTGTTGTTCGCCGTGCCCAACAGCCCGCTGGCGCAGCCCTGGTCGGCGGTGGTGGGCAACAGCACAGCCGCGCTGATCGGGGTGACCAGTTGCCTGCTGCTGGATCATGATGCGCTGCGGATTGCATTGGCCGTGGCGCTGTCGATCCTGGCGATGATCCAGTTACGGGCTGTTCATCCTCCGGCGGGGGCGGTGGCCATGACGGCGGCGATGAACCCCGACCAGATCAGCGCGTTGGGCTATGCCTTCGTCCTCAGCCCGGTGCTGCTGGGCACGGCACTGATGGTGGCGATGGCGCATCTTTATGCGCGGGCAACCGGACGGCGCTATCCGTTCCGGCAATTTGCCGAGGCCCCGCGTCCCGAGGCCGCCACCCGGCACGGGCTGGGCCTGTCCGAACTGGAGCTGACCGAGATCCTCGACCGCTATCGCCAGACGCTGAACCTGGGCGTCGAGGATCTGGCCCGCCTGATTGATGCGGCCGAGGTGCAGGCCGCCAGTCAGCGCAGCGGTATCAGCCGCGTGGGGCAGATCATGTCCCGCGATCTGGTCACGGTCGGACCCGAAACCCGGCTGGACACGGTGGCAGCCATCTTTCAGCGCCACGGCTTTACCTCTTTGCCGGTCGTGGACACGGCCGAGCGGTTGCTGGGGGTGATCTTCCAGTTGCATCTGATCCGCCCCGCCGCCGGCCCGCGCGACCGGATGTCGCGGCTGCTGAACCGTCGGCTTGAGCTGCGCGCGGTCGATGTCATGGACGCGGACCTGCCGCGCCTGACCGCCGATGCGCCGATTGCCGCCGTGTTGCCGTTGCTGGCCGAGGGGCGCACAGACGCGGTGCCGGTGGTCGAGGGGGCGCGGATCGTCGGCATCGTCACCCGCACCGACCTGATCGCGGCCCTTGCCCATCACACGCTGACGGCTGCCGACCGGCCTTAGGCGGCGGATGCCGACCCTATGCAAAGCAAGGTTTTTCGTGTAAAGGGCTGCGCATCTGTGACGTGAGGCCACGCCCCCGGGCCACATGCAGAGGATAGGGGGCGGCGGCAATGGGGCCGCCATAAACGGGAGACCGGGAGGGCCCGGCCAGCTCCCAGAGGATGATGGATGTTCAATATCACTCGCAAGTCGATCCAGTGGGGCAATGAAACGCTCACCCTGGAAACGGGCAAAGTTGCGCGTCAGGCAGATGGCTCGGTCATCGCCACGCTGGGCGAAACCTCGGTCATGGCCAACGTGACTTTCGCCAAATCGCCCAAGCCGGGGCAGGATTTCTTTCCGCTGACCGTGCATTACCAAGAGAAATACTATGCTGCCGGCAAGATCCCCGGCGGCTTCTTCAAGCGTGAGGCGCGTCCTTCCGAGAAGGAAACGCTGGTCTCGCGTCTGATCGACCGTCCGTGCCGCCCGCTGTTCGTCGAAGGCTTCAAGAACGAAGTGCTGGTGATGGCCACCGTGCTGTCCTGCGATCTGGTAAACGATCCCGACATCGTGGCGATGATCGCGGCCTCGGCGGCGCTGACCGTTTCGGGCGTGCCGTTCATGGGGCCGATCGGCGCCGCGCGCGTGGGCTTTGTCGATGGCAAATATGTCCTGAACCCGGCCATGGATGACATGACCCAGCTGCGCTCGAAGCCCGAGCAGCGTCTGGATCTGGTCGTCGCCGGCACCAAGGACGCCGTGATGATGGTGGAATCGGAAGCCTATGAGCTGACCGAGGAAGAAATGCTGGGCGCGGTGGTCTTCGGCCACGAGCAGATGCAGCCGGTGATCGACCTGATCATCGACTTCGCCGAAGAATCGGCGAAAGAGCCCTTCGATTTCACCCCCCCCGACATCTCGGCCATCTATGCCAAGGTCAAGGCCGCGGGCGAGACGCAGATGCGTGCCGCCTTTGCCATCAAGGACAAGCAGGACCGCACCAACGCCATCGCCGCTGCGGTCGATGCGATCAAGGCTGCGCTGTCGGACGAAGATCTGGCCGACATCAACCTCGGCTCGGCGATCAAGAAGCTGGAATCCGCGATCCTTCGCGGCGACGTCGTGTCGAACGGCATCCGCATCGACGGCCGTGACACCAAGACCGTGCGCCCGATCGTTTGCGAAACCGGCATCCTGCCGCGCGCGCATGGCTCGGCGCTGTTCACCCGCGGCGAAACCCAGGGTCTGGTCGTCACCACGCTGGGCACCGGCGAGGATGAGCAGATCATCGACGCGCTGAACGGCAATTACCGCTCCAACTTCCTGCTGCATTACAACTTCCCTCCCTATTCGGTGGGCGAGGTTGGCCGCGTGGGCAGCCCCGGCCGTCGTGAGATCGGCCACGGCAAGCTGGCCTGGCGTGCGCTGCAGGCGGTTCTGCCGGCCCCGACCGATTTCCCTTACACCGTCCGCGTGGTGTCGGAGTTCACCGAGTCGAGCGGCTCGTCCTCGATGGCGTCGGTCTGCGGTGGCTCCTTGTCGATGATGGATGCCGGTGTGCCGCTGAAGGCACCGGTGGCCGGCGTCGCCATGGGTCTGATCCTGGAAGATGACGGCAAGTGGGCCGTGCTGACCGACATCCTCGGCGACGAGGATCATCTCGGCGACATGGACTTCAAGGTGGCCGGCACCGAGGCGGGCATCACCTCGCTGCAGATGGATATCAAGGTTGCGGGCATCACGCCCGAGATCATGAAGCAGGCGCTGGCGCAGGCCAAGGACGGCCGTCTGCACATCCTGGGCGAGATGGGCAAGGCCCTGTCTGGCCCGCAGGCGTTCAGCGCCTATGCGCCCAAGATCGAGACCATGACCATCCCCACCGACAAGATCCGCGAAGTGATCGGCTCGGGCGGCAAGGTGATCCGCGAGATC
>ERZ1645187.1052-NODE-1052-length-26056-cov-222.792739_pt1 | contig 26056 bp, 25 predicted proteins | sample MGYA00575352_ERZ1645187 | MGnify/ENA primary metagenome ERZ1645187 (study PRJEB40837, sample SAMN11349314) | freshwater sediment metagenome | isolation source: river sediment | host: Sediment | place: India: Wazaribad , New Delhi | collected 2017-02-21 ...
CCTTGTCCGCCCATTTGCGCAGCCCCTCGTCGGCGCACACCAGGGTGGCGTCCAGCTCGAAGGAGAGCAGCAGCACATCCACGTCCTCCTTGCTGTCGAGGATGCCCTGGCGCAGAGCCTCGCGATAGCGGCCACGCAGGCGGTTGATCAGCTTGCCTGGATCGTCCAGGGAACGGGCCGCCTCCTTGGCGGCCTCCTCGGCGATGCGCAGGCCGCGGTCGATGCGGTAACGCACCTCCTCGATCAACTCGTAGAGCAGGGTGCCGGGGATCGTGAGCTCGTGTTTGCGGGGGGAGCGCAGGCGCACCACGGCCTCGAAGTCCGCCGCCACCTCGGACAGGTCCTTGATCTTCCCCAGTTCCTCATAGACCGAGCCGGGCATGAAGAAGTCACGGCCCGTGGCGCGTGCCAGACGACTGAAGACACGGATCGCCTCCTGCGCATCGGTCCCAAAGCTACGGAAGACATCCGGGTTGGTGAAGAGGCTGGTGTCGAGCACGAAGCGTTTCATGGCCCCGACCTCACTCGGCAGGCCGGGGACCGGGATGGTCCTCGGGGCGAGGGGAGGGACGGTCCTGCCGTTTGCCAAAGATGACGAAGGCCAGGGGTAAGGCGATGAGGAAGGTCGCGGCGATCTGGCCCGCGGCCAGCAGAAAGAGGATGGCGAGAAAACCCACCAGCGTGAGGGCGTGGCGGAGCAGGGAGCCGTGGTGGGAGGTCATCTTGGCGGTCATCTTGGCCAGGGCGGCGCGCTGGAGGCACGGGGCATTAGCGGCCGGGGAGTGGTAAGCGGGGGCCGAGGTTGGTGGAGAAAGGACGGCCAGGGGACCAGCCCCTGGCCGTTGGGGGCGAAGAAAGCATTCATTTTCAGGTTCCCGATTCGCGCCCTGGGAGCAGCCCCACATCGGGATCTATTTGCAGCAGCGGCTCTGATCGCCTGGGAGCAGTGTCAGTCCGTCTCGTTGCGCTGGTAGGCATCCTGAAGCTGCTTCTGGATATTGGGCGGGACGGCCTCGTAGTGGCTGAGCTCGATGGAGTAGGTGCCCTCGCCGCCGGTCAGGGACTTGAGGCGGGACTCGTAGCCCTCCAGTTCCGCCAGGGGCACCTCCCCATCGATGGCGATCTGGCCCATGGCGGCGGCGTCACTGCCGAGGACCCGGCCGCGGCGGCTGGAGAGGTCACCGGCCAGATCGCCCATGGCGCTATTCTGGGCCAGGATGCGGATCTTGACGATGGGCTCCAGGATCACCGGTCGCGCCTTGTCGATGGCCTCAAGGAAGGCCTTGCGCCCGGCGGTGACGAAGGCGATGTCCTTGGAGTCGACGGGGTGGAACTTGCCGTCATAGAGGGTGACGCGGACGTCCTGGAAGGGATAGCCGGCGATGGCGCCTTCACCCAGGATCTGCCGCACGCCCTTTTCCACCGAGGGAATGAACTGGTTGGGGACGGTGCCGCCGACCACGGCATCGACGAACTCGAAGCCGCCGCCCCGCTCCAGGGGCTCGATGCGGATAAAGACCTCGCCGAACTGGCCGGCGCCACCGGTCTGTTTCTTGTGCCGATGATGGCCCTCGGCCTTGGCCGTGATGGTCTCGCGGTAGGGGATACTCGGTGGCCGGGTGTCGACCTCGACGTGGAACTGGTCGGCGAGCCGACGCATCAGCACCTTCATGTGCAACTCGCCCAGGCCGCGCATCACCGTCTCGTTGGTGGAGGCATTGTGCTCGACATGGAAGCAGGGGTCCTCGGACTCGAGCTTGTGCAGGGCGTCGGCCAGCTTCTGCTCGTCGCCGCGCTTCTTGGGCGAGATGGCCAGGCCGTAGAGGGGCACCGGACATTCCATGGATTTGAGGTGATGATGGTCCTCGTCATGGGAATCGTGGAGCACGGCATCGAAGTGGACCTCATCCACCCGGGCGATGGCCAGGATATCGCCGGGGACGCCTTCCTGGACCTCGATCTGCTCGTTGCCGTGGAGCCGGTAGAGGTGGTTGACCTTGATGGGCTTGCGGGCATCGCCAATGAAGAGCTGGCTGTTGGGGGTGATGCGTCCCTGGTGGATGCGGAAGATGCCCAGCTTGCCACGGAAGGGGTCGTTGATGATCTTGAAGACGTGGGCCAGGACGTGCTGGTTGGGGTCCGGGCTGACGCTGACGGGCACCATGTCGGCGCCCTCGCCCTTCATGAAGGGGGGCGGATTGCCCTCCGCCGGGTTGGGCATGAGGCGCACCAGGATCTCCAGCAGTTCCGGGATGCCGGCGCCGGTCTCGGCGGAGATGTAACAGACCGGGATCAGGTGACCCTCGCGCAGGGCCTTCTCGAAGGGATCATGCAGTTGTTCCGGTGCCAGGTCCTGGCCCTGCTCCAGGTAGAGCTCCATCAGGGCCTCGTCCACCTCTACCACCTGGTCGATGATCCGACCATGGGCCTCCTCGACGCTGGAGAAGTCGGTGGGGGCGCCGCTGGGCTGGAAGAAACAGTCCACGACCCGCTGGCCGCCGTCGGCGGGCAGGTTGATGGGTAGACACTCGGGGCCGAAGGTGTCGCGGATCTGCTCGGTGAGGCCGGCCAGGTCAACCCCTTCGGCGTCGATCTTGTTGACGATGATGATCCGGCACAACTGGCGATCCTTGGCCGTGGCCATCATGCGCTGGGTCACCCGCTCGATGCCCGCCTGGGCGCTGATGACCACGGCCGCCGTCTCCACCGCGGGCAGGATGGACAGGCTGCGACCGATGAAGTCGGGAAAGCCGGGGGTATCGAGCAGATTGACGTGCTTGCCGTGGGCGTTGAAGCTGGTGATGCCGATGTCCAGGGAGTGTTTGTGCTCCTTCTCCAGGGGGTCAAAGTCACAAACGGTCGTCCCGCGGGCCACGCTGCCCGGCGTGGGGATCACGCCCGTGGCGGCGAGCAGGGCCTCCACCAGGGTGGTCTTGCCGGAACCGGCGTGACCTACCAGGGCGATGTTGCGGACGTCCTCGGCATTGTAGTCAGACATGGAGCAAACCTTCCAAGCAGGGTGCGGGGTTGGTGAAAAGGCGCCGCGACCGGGCGGCGGCCGGCTGGCCGAAGTATATCCTAACCGGCTGGCGGGGAAGAGGGTCGCGCTCGGGTCGGGCCCGAGGTCGCTTGGGGGGATGTACCAGGCTATAGTTATCAAGAGAGAAACAATAGCAACGGGAGGACGTGAGCGATGAGCCTGGTCTTGACCTCAACCGCCTTCGCCGACGGGGGGATTATCCCGCGGCGCCATGCCTGCGAAGGGGAGGATATCTCCCCGGACCTGGCCTGGAGCGGCGTCCCGGCGGGTTGCCAGAGCCTGGTGCTGCTGATCGACGACCCAGACGCCCCGGATCCCCAGGCCCCCCGCATGGTCTGGGACCATTGGTTGCTCTACAACCTGCCCCCGGAGCTTCCGGGGCTGCCTGCCGGCATCAAACCACGGGCCTTGCCCGCCGGCACTGGCCAGGGCCTCAATAGCTGGGGCGAGACCGGTTACCGGGGACCCTGTCCGCCCATCGGCCGGCACCGCTATTTTCACCTGCTCTACGCCCTGGATTGCCGCTTGCCGGATCTGGGGACGCCCCCCCGGCACCAGCTCCTGGCGATGATGGATGAGCATATCCTGGCCCGGGCGGAGCTGGTGGGAACCTACCAGAAGGGCGACTGGCGGGAGGGCTGAGGGTGGCCGCGGGACGAGTGGTGCCCCGGAGGCTGGGGCTGACCCGCCAGGGTCGCACCCCATCCCCAGCCGCACCCAGGGCGCCGGCCCCTCATTTGTCGCGGATGTAATTGTAGATATTCAGGTAGTCAATCCCGGGGATATTCCAGGAATAGTCGCTGCGCATGGCGTTTTTCATCAGCTCCCGGAAGTGGTCGGGGTGATGGAAGTAACAGGCGATGGCCCGCCCCAGGGCTGACTCCAGCCCCGGATGGTCGTAATTCTCGAAGACGTAGCCGTTGCGCTCGTGCAAGGGGCGGTGGGAATAATCCTTGTCGAAGACGGTGTCCGCCAGGCCGCCCACGGCGCGCACCACCGGGATGGTGCCGTAGCGCAGGGCGATGAGCTGGGTCAGGCCGCAGGGCTCGAACTGGCTGGGCACCAGCAGCAGGTCCGCGCCGGCGTAGATGAGGTGTGACAGCTCCTCGTCGTAGCCGATCTCCAGGTGGCAATCTGGGCTGTCGTTGAGCATCTGCTTCAGGCCCCAGAAATCGGCGTTGATGCGCGCATCGGGGCTGGAGCCGAGCAGCACGAATTGGGCTCCGTGTTCCAGGCAATAGAAAATGGCGTGGCGCACCAGTTCCAGGCCCTTCTGGGGGTCGAGACGGCCGATGAAGGCGACGATGGGCTTGGCGTTGTCCGCCAGCATGAAGCGGTGGCGCAGGGCGCGCTTGTTGTCGTACTTGCCGTCGAGGGTATCGAGGCCAAAACGCACCGGCAGGTAGCGGTCGACCTCGGGATTCCAGACGTCATAGTCGATGCCATTGACCACCCCGCCGTACTTGAGGTGGTGGGTGTGGAGGGTCGGCTCCAGGCCGAAGCCCTGGCCGCCGTCGCGGGTCTCGAAGGCATAGCGCGGCGAGACCGTGGTGGTGAAGTTGGCGTAGACGATGCCGCCCTTGAGCAGGTTGAGGGCATGGGGATTGTGGTTGTCGCGCAGCCGGCTGTAATCGAAAAAGTGTTCCGGCCGCCCCAGCCCGGTGGCGCGCAGCAACTCCTGACCGGTGACCCCCTGGTGCTTGAAATTGTGGATGGTCAGGCAGACCCGGGGATGGGTCATGCCCAGATGCTGGTAGATCTCGTAGAGGAAGACCGGTACCAGGGCCGTCTGCCAGTCGTGGCAATGAATTATGTCCGGGTGCTTGCCGGCCTTGAACAGAAACTCCATGGCCGCGCGGGAGAAGAAGGCGTAGCGCAGCAGGTCGTCGTTGAAGCCGTAGATGGCCCCCCGGTTGAAGAAGTTGTCCGGGGAGTGGGGCTCGATGAAGAAGCACTTACGGTCATGGACGAAGCCAAAGTAGACGGTGCAGTGGATGGCCCCTTCGTACCAGGGCACCCACAGGTCCTGAAAGGCGACATGCAGCTCGAAGATATGATCGTAGCGCAGGTTGTCGTACTTGGGCAGGATGATCTCGACGTGGTTGCCGCGGATCGCCAGTTCCCGCGTCAGGCCGAAGACCACGTCGCCCAGACCGCCGACCTTGGCCACCGGGGCCATCTCGGGGGTGATCTGGACGATGTAAAGGCTAGGCCCGTGGTAGACGGAGGGGGAGGGGGCCTGGCTGGTGTCGGGCTGTTCTGGATATGGTTCCAGGATGTGCACCGATTCGGGTTCCTCCTCTTCCCGCTCCGGGGCTGGGGGCTGGACCTCGGGTGGGACCTCGACGGGGGGCGCTGGGGCTGATTCCGGCATTCCAGTCAGGTCGAGAGCGGGCGCCGTCGCCAGCAACTCGCTGGTATCAATGGTCAGTGGGGGAGGGTTGGCGGTAGTTTCCTCACTCTTGACCGGGACGGGTTTGGGAGCGGGTTCCTCAGCCTTGACCGGATGGGGTTTGGTGGCGGTTTCCTCAACCTCAACTGAAGCGGGCTTGGTGGCGGGTTCCTCGCTCATGCCGCGCTTGGGTCTGGCGGCGGGTTCCCCAGTCATCGCCGCAGTGGGAGAGGCGGCGGTAATTTCAGCCATGGCCGCAACGGGCGAGGTGGCGAGTTTTTCATTCCGTGCCGGAGCAGGTGTAGCGGCGACCCCCTCCGCCCTTGCCGCCGGGGGTGTGGCCGCGGGCCTCTCACTCTTCGCGGGCGAGGATTTGGGGGCGAGGCTGGTGGGGGTAGGGCTCTCGCTCAAGGTGGAGGCGACGGGCGCGGTCTTCGGCGGCATCTTCACGATCGCGCCGGGCTTTTTGGGATCGACAATTTTTTTGGCCATCGCAATATCCAGGTTCTGGGTCCCCGCCATGGGCTGGCAAGGACCGGGACCACAACGGCCCTTGCGGTGGCCGTCACAGGGGAAGGGGTGAGCGGATTATACCCGCCGCCGATGGCTTCCCCGCGGGTCAGGATTACTCCTCGGTTTCGACGATCACCCCGCTACCGTCTCGCCCCTCGACAATGACCAGTTTGCCCAGGGTGGGGTGGCGCAGGGCCCAGACTTTGAAGTCCTGATGGGCCTGGGTGGCCACAACTTCACACTCATCGCGCAGGTCCGAGAGGACCTGGAATTCGGCTTCTAGGGTGCGCATGGCGACTCTCCACGTCAAACAAGCGAAAAATGCCTGGTCATGGGTCTAGTTTACCGGGAAGCGCCCAGGGATTCGCGCCTGACTCGCCACGGCCCAATGCCTGAACGCCTTCAGTGGGGCGCACGCTCAGGCGGGGCACATCCCACTCCGGGCGGCCTGGGCGGCGCGAAAGGCCGGGGATCGGCGATCGCCGCCGCGCTGCCGGGGCTGGGTGCGACGGTTGACCAGGCCCTCGATGTCCCGGGCGAAGACCTCGTCGCCCAACAGCCAGGATTTATTGGTGGCGTCGCGGATCCGTTGCACCGTCGCCGGCTCCAGGGGCGTGGCGCACAGGGCCCGGTAAGCGGTCTGGCGGGCAATCTTGGAACGGCCCAGGCGCTGATAGCGGGGATGGGGGCTGACCAGTCGGTCCTCGTTCCCCAGGGCATGGCAGCCGTAGCTGGACCAGTCATAGTCCCCGGGGTCCGCGACCAGACCGGCCCGGACGGGATTAAGTTCCAGGTAGCGGGCGCAGGGGAGAAAAAAGGCCTCCGGGTCCAGGAGGGTCGCCCGGTACCGGCCTTCCCACAGCGGGCCGCTGGCCTGATAGCGCTCGTTGAAGTACCTGACGTAATAGCGACCAATGCTCTGCATTAGCTTGCCGATGCCGTCCTCGGCCCGGGGGGTCAGGAGCAGGTGAAAGTGATCGGGCATCAGGACGTAGGCATGGATGGCGCAGCCGAATTTTTCACTGGCCTTGACCAAGGACTCCCAGAAAAACCAGTAATCGGCCTCTTCCCGCAGATAGGGGCGTCGGTCCAGGCACCTTTGGATCAAATGTTGTGGATAGCCAGGTAGGACAAAACGGGGCAGACGGGCCATGGGGGGTGGCTCCAGAGGTAGTGACCTGACAATGAGTATAGACCGGCTTCCGACCGACTCCGGGTCATTGAGGTCTCCCCGCGGCGCGGGCGCTATCCTTCACCGGTGCTAAATTCTGGTAATGGGCGCATCACCTGCACTAAACTCCGCCCCGGTCGCGGCCATCCATCCTAGGTGCCCCACCAGGATGCGGCGGTGGCAATTAACCTGAACAAAACGAGGAGCCCCACTGACATGAAACGCACATCCATCCTTATGGGACTTGTTTGCCTTGGCCTGGCCTTCGTGGCTCAGGCCGAGGAGCCCATCGTCATCAAATTCAGCCATGTCGTGGCGGCGGATACCCCCAAGGGCAAGGCGGCGGAACACTTCGCCAAGGTTGCCGCGGAGAAGACCAAGGGCAAGGTCAAGGTCGAGGTCTATCCCAACAGCACCCTGTATAAGGACAAGGAGGAGGTCGAGGCCCTGCAGCTCGGCTCGGTGCAGATGCTGGCCCCCTCCCTGGCCAAGTTCGCCCCCCTGGGCGTGAAGGAATTCGAGGTCTTCGACCTGCCCTATATCTTCGACGACTATGATCAGCTTCATGCCGTCACCGAGGGCCCGGTGGGCAAGTCCCTGCTCGACAAGTTGAGCGACAAGGGCATCCTGGGCCTGGCCTACTGGGATAACGGCTTCAAGGTCATGAGCGCCAACAAGCCCTTGCGCGAGGTCAAGGACTTCCGCGGCCAGAAGATGCGCATCCAGTCCTCCAAGGTCCTGGAGGCGCAGATGAAGGCCCTGGGCGCCAGCCCCCAGGTCATGGCCTTCTCCGAGGTCTATCAGGCCCTCCAGACCGGCGTGGTGGACGGCACCGAGAACCCGCCCTCCAACCTCTACACCCAGAAGATGTTTGAGGTGCAGAAGTACGTGACCCATTCCAACCACGGTTATCTGGGTTACGCGGTCATCGTCAACAAGCCCTTCTGGGAGGGTCTGCCCGCGGACATCCGCAAGTCCCTCGAAGAGGCCATGGCCGAATCCACCAAGTACGCCAACGACATCGCCAAGCAGGAGAACGATGACTCCCTGGCCAAGGTCAAGGCGAGTGGCAAGAGCGAGATCATTGAGCTCACCCCCGAGCAGAAGCTGGCCTGGAAGAAGAAGCTGGTCACGGTCCACAAGGAAATGGAAGACCGGATCGGCAAGGACCTGATCCAGTCCATCTACAAAGTCACTGGTTGCGATTGCGGCAAACTGTGAGCCTGACGCGAATCAGGCGGGCAGGGGGAGCTAGCCGCGCGGGCGCCCCCGCCACTCCCCCTGCCCCTTCGTTCGACCCGCATCACAAGCACTAAGCCGACCTTTTCGCTCATCGCCTGACATTGGGTCGGGGCGGGTTCCCGGCCTGCCGGAGAATCGCCGTGCTTAAAGTCCTCGACCATCTGGAGGAGTGGCTCATCGCCTTCCTCATCGGGGCGGCGACACTGATCATCTTTGTCGCCGTCCTCCATCGCTATACCCTCGACATGGCCGCAACCTGGGAATGGGATGCCCTTTACGATGCCCTGTTCGCCATCAATCTCGGCTGGGCGCAGGAACTCACTATCTACATGTTCGTCTGGATGGCCAAGTTCGGCGCCGCCTATGGCGTCCGTACTGGCATTCACGTCGGCGTGGATGTCCTGATCAACAACCTCCGGGAGAACGTTCGCGCCAAATTCGTGCTCCTCGGGCTCTTCGCCGGCGCCCTCTTTACTGGCGCCGTCGGCTCCTTTGGCGTCAAATTCGTCTGGCACCTCGCCCACACGGCCCAGATCACCCCGGATCTGGAAATGCCGGTATGGATCGTCTATCTGGCGATCCCCTTGGGCTCCTTCCTCATGTGCTTCCGCTTCCTGCAGGTGGCCTGGTCCTTCTACCGCACCGGCGAGCTGCCCCAGCACGATCATGCCCGCGTCGAGGGCTTGGAGGAGGAGGTCGAGGCCGCCCAGGAGACCGGCCGGCCGGAACGGGTCCTGATCGGCGAGGCCATCTCCATCGCCGAGGACAAGGAACATATCCATGGCGCGCACCTGCCCGACTATGACCGGGCTGACGCACTCACCGCCAAAGAGGAGGGGCGTAAATGAACGGTCTGATCATCTTTGGCATCCTGGTCGCCCTGATGCTGACCGGCATGCCGGTCTCCATCGCCCTGGGCCTGACGGTGCTGAGCTATCTCTTCGCCTTCACCGAGGTCCCCATCGAGTCCGTAGGCCTCAAGCTCTTCACCGGCATTGAAAAGTTCGAGATCATGGCGATCCCCTTCTTTATCCTCGCCGGCAACTTCCTGACCCATGGTGGGGTGGCGCGGCGCATGATCAACTTCGCCACCAGCATGGTCGGGCACTACCACGGCGGCTTGGGCCTGGGGGCCGTTTTCGCCTGCGCCCTCTTCGCCGCGGTCTCCGGGTCCTCCCCGGCGACGGTGGTGGCCATCGGCTCCATCCTGCTGCCCGCCATGGTCAAGCAGGGCTTTCCGTCGCGCTTTGGCGTCGGTACCATCGCCAGCGCCGGGGGTCTGGGCATCCTCATCCCGCCCTCCATCGTCATGGTGATGTACGCCGTCTCCACCAACTCCTCGGTGGGCGCCCTCTTCATCGCCGGCATCATCCCTGGGGCGGTGCTGGCCCTGATGCTGGGTCTGACCACCTGGTACATCGCCCGCCGCAATGGCTACCCCCGCATGCCCAGGGTCAATTGGGCGGGACGGGTGAAGGCCTTCCGCAAATCCGTCTGGGGTCTGCTGCTGATCGTGATCGTCATGGGCGGCATCTACTCCGGCATGTTCACCCCCACCGAGGCCGCGGCCATGAGCGCCGTCTACGCCTTCGTGATCGCCGTCTTCGTTTACAAGGACCTGAAAATCCCGCAAGTGGGGCGGGTGCTGCTGGATTCGGCCAACATGTCGGCCATGCTGCTCTACATCATCACCAATGCCGTCCTCTTCTCCTTCATTCTCACCTACGAGAATATCCCCCAGGCCCTGGCGCAATGGCTGGTGGAAACAGGGCTGGGACCCATCGGCTTCCTGGTGGTGGTCAACATCCTGCTGCTGCTGGCGGGGAACATCATGGAGCCCTCGTCCATCATCCTGATCACGGCGCCGATCCTGTTTCCGGTGGCGACGGCCCTGGGGATCGACCCCATCCACTTTGGCGTCATGATCGTGGTCAACATGGAGATCGGCATGATCACCCCGCCGGTGGGGCTGAATCTCTACGTGGCGAGTGGTATCTCCCGCATGGGGATGACCGAGACCACCATCGCCTGCGTCCCTTGGCTGCTGACCATGCTGCTGTTCCTGATGATCATCACCTACTGGCCACCCCTCTCGCTCTGGCTGCCCCGGACCCTGGGGATGATGTAAGGGTCCCCCGGGTTTTCCCGGAGGTCAGGGATTGACTTGCGTCGCCGACGGGGCCCGCGTGCCCCGTCGGTCGTCATCTTCGCCGATGGGCAGGCAGGGACGATCACCCCTCCCAGGGAAGCTGGTGAGCCATGCCCACCCCGCGCTAGCCTGTTCAAGGCCGTGAAAAAATCCAATTTCGTTCTTGGCCTGCGCTGACCCGATTCCGCCATGGAACTGAAAACCATGCTCAACATGCTGGCGGTGTTCCAGACCGCCGCGGCCCTGGGCATGTTGGTCGCCAACCGCAAACAGGTCAGTTACCGGGGCTTTGGCCTCTGGACCCTGGCCTTCTTTCTCATGGCCTTCGGCATCACCCTGATCAGTCAGCGGGGCCAGATCGCGCCCTTGCTCAGCATCCTGGTGGCCAATGCCATGATCCTTGGCGCCATCGCCGTCTTCCATCAGGGCACCCATCTCTTCTTCAGGCTGCCCGGCCGTTCGCCCCTCTATGTCGACGCGCTGGTGATCACGGTGAGCCTCATCGCCCTGCTCCCCCTAGTGCCGACGCCCCCCGGGGTGGCCTTGACCTCCCGAACCCTGGCCCTTGCCAGCGGTCTGTTCCTGCTGTGCGTCCATGCCGGTGTCAGACCGCTCATCCATACGCGATCGTCCTTTGGGCTGTGGCTCCTCTCCATCGGCTTGCTCCTGCTGGCGTTGTTCAATCTTTCCCGCCTGGCCTTCGCCCTGCGGGCGGGGACGGGTCTGTACGACGAGCATGTGCTGTGGCAATCGAACATGGTCTGGGGCGCTACCGTGACCATCATGATCCTGGTGGGCTGCCTGATGCTGGTCCATGAGGTCACCCTGGACAAACTCCAGCGCCGGATGGCCGAGATCGACGACCTGAATCGCAATCTGGAGACCCGGGTCGCGGAGGCCACCGCCCTGCGCATCGCCCAGCAGGATCTGCTGGTGCGCCAGTCCCGCCAGGCGGCCATGGGGGAGATGCTGGGGACCATCGCCCATCAGTGGCGCCAGCCCCTCAGCACCATCGGTCTCATCGTCCAGAGCCTACGCAAGGCCTTCGACAACCAACGCCTGGATGCGGCCTTCATGGCCAAGGCCGATACCGATGCCCGCCGGCAGATCGAGATCATGTCGGACACCATCGACACCTTTCGCGCCTTCCTCAAGCCGGACAAGCAGAAGCTGGCCTTTTCACCGGCGCGGGTCCTGCGGGAGGCCATCGCCTTTCTGGAGCGGCAACTGGCCGCCAGTCGGATTCATATCGAGACGGATATCTCCCCGGAGGCCCTGACGGTCATGGGTAATCCCAACGAGTTCAAGCAGGCCCTGATCAACCTCATCGTCAACGCCCGGGAGGCCATCAGGAGCCGTGTCGCCCGCGGCTGGCCAGGTGTCGGACGGATCAAGGTCACCCTGACCGAAGACCAGGGGCTGGTGATCGTCCGGGTGGCGGATAACGGCGGCGGTTTTGCCCCGGAACATCTGCCAGCCCTGTTCGATCCCTATTTCACGACCAAGGAGGGCGAGGGGGGGACGGGTCTCGGGCTCTACATCAGCCGGCTAATCGTCGAGGATGGCATGAATGGCCGCATCGAGGCGCGGAATGAGGGCGAGGGGGCCGCGTTCACCATCACCCTCGGGGCATGCCGGCATGGCTGATCTCCGGGACCTCAGGCTGCTCTATGTCGAGGACGAGGAGGAGCAGCGGGAACTGGTGAAAGGCCTGCTGGAAATGGATGGCGCTCAGGTGATCGGGGCCGCCAACGGGGTCGCGGCCCTGGAGTGCCTGGCCTACGCGGAGGTCGACATCCTCGTCAGTGACATTCGCATGCCCTTTCTGGATGGTCTCGGCCTGGCGGAGCGGGTGCTCGCGCGCTATCCCCAGATGCCGGTGGTGCTCTGTACCGCCTTTACCGATACCGACTATCTGCTCCGCGCCATCGAACTCGGGGTCAGCGCCTATGTCCCCAAACCCCTCGATTACGCCAAGCTGGCCGCGGAGATCGACCGGATCGCCCGGCCCGTGCGGCAGCGACAACGCATCACCCGACTGGAGCAGGAGGCGCTGCGCCCCCTGAGCCGCATCCTGGGTGATTCCCCCAGCATGCGGGCCCTCGCCGCCCAGGCCCGGGCCCTGGCCCAGACCCGGTATCCCATCCTCCTGCTGGGCGAGACCGGCACGGGCAAATCCCTGCTGGCGCGCAAGCTGCACGAGGCCAGTCCCCTGGCCGGTGGACCCTTCGTGGTCGCGCACCTGGGGGCCATTCCCGAAACGACGGCGGAATCCGAACTCTTTGGTCATGTCCGCGGGGCCTTTACCGGCGCCCTCAAGGACCGCCTGGGCCTCTTTCGTCAGGCCCAGGGCGGCACCCTGTTCCTGGATGATATCGACACCGCTTCCCTGGCCCTCCAGGCCAAAATCCTGCACGCGGTGGAGACCGGCCGGATCACCCCCCTGGGCGCGGACCGGCCCCTGGCCTTCGATACCCGCCTCCTCGCCGCCAGCAATATCGACCTGCTGGCAGCGGCCCAGGCCGGACGTTTTCGCCTGGACCTCTTTTATCGCCTGGGTAATCTCCCCCTCCGCCTGCCGCCCCTGCGCGAACGCGGCGCGGAGATCCTGACCCTGGCGCGCGCCTTCCTGCGCGAGGCCTGCAACGATCTCGGGCGGGAGGTACCGGAGTTCGAGCCAGGGGCCATAGCCCTGCTCCAGTCCCATCCCTGGCCGGGCAACCTACGGGAACTCAAGTTCATCATGGGCAGCCTGGCGATCTTCGCCGGGCAGAGCCTGACGGCGGCGGATATCCAGGCCCGGCTCCTGCCGGAGATCCCCGTCGCGGACGAGGCTACCGCCCCGAGCCTCGCCACCGGCCGGCCCCTGACCCTGGCCGAGGCGGAGGTGGCGGCCATTCGCGCCGCCCTGCAGGCCGCCAAGGGCGTGCGCACCGAGGCCGCCCGTCTCCTCGGCATCGACTATCAACGCATCAAACGCAAGCTGACCAAATACGGGTTGGCCCCCTAACGCCCGTCGATCCTCCCCGGTTATTTTGGCTAGTCAAAATAACCAGTCCCCATCACATTGCAGCGTGCCCTGACCCGGGCTTCCCGGGATGACTCATTGATTGCGAAACGATTACGGTATCGTGACCGGCTGGCATGAAATCTGTCATGCATACCGAGATGTCCTGATCTTCCGCTGCCTGCTGTCCGACGGCGAAGGCGGTCAGGGCTCCCTGATCGGTGCCGGCCCGCGTCAGCACCACCCACCATGTTCACCAGCCTGATAGGGGACCCCGATGTTCAGCGCCATGATGCCGAAAAAGAATGAGTTTTTCGTCCAGTTCAACAATCATGCCGATCGTTGCGCCGCGGCCGGCAACGCCATGATGAGAATGATGACGCAGTTGGGCCGGTCCCCGGAGGAGGTCGCCCGCCTCATCCAGGAAATCGACATGGCCGAGTCCAGTGGCGACGACATCGAGCATGAAACCATCGTCATGCTGCACAAGTCCTTCATTACCCCCATCGACCGTGACCAGATCCACATGATCACCAGTGGCCTCGACAGCATCCTGGACCGCATCCAGGACGTCGGCGAGTCCGTCATCCTCTATGACATCCAGGAGGCCACCCCCGAGGCGCGGGAGATGGCCGAAATCGCCGCCGACGCGGTGGAAAAGGTGCGCAAGACCGTCGCCCTGCTCGACAAACTGGCGGAGACCACCACCGCCCTGGAGTACTGCAAGGCGGTCGATGAGCTGGAATCCAAGGCCGACAAGGTCTGGCGTGCCGGCGTCTCCCGTCTGTTCCGCGAGGAAAAGGACCCCGTGCAGATCATCAAGCTGAAGGGCATGTATCAGATTCTGGAGGACGTGCTGGAGGCCGCCGAGGACGTGGCCCATACCCTCGAAGAAGTCATCCTCGCCAACGCTTGAGGACCCCCCCATGGAAGCGCAAGCCGCGGTATTAATTGGTACCTGGACCCTGGTCCTGCTCATCGCGGTGGCCTTGGCCTTCGACTTCATGAACGGGTTTCATGACGGGGCCAACTCCATCGCCACCATCGTCGCCACCGGGGCCATGACCCCCAAAATGGCGGTGCTCTTTGCCGCCTCCCTCAACTTCCTCGCCATCTGGGTCTTCCAGCTCAAGGTCGCGGCCACCGTGGGTAAGGGGGTCATCGACCCCGCCTTCGTCGACCACTACGTCATCTTCGGCTGTCTGGTGGGCGCCCTATTCTGGAACATCGTCACCTGGTACTACGGCATCCCCTCCTCGTCCTCCCATGCCCTCATCGGCGGCCTGGTGGGCGCCACCATCGCCAAGATCGGCGGCGGCGATGCCATCGTCTGGGGCAGCCTCTGGCAGCTCAAGGGTCTGATCACCGTCCTCTGCTTCATCATCCTGTCACCCCTGCTCGGCTTTCTGATCGGCGGTACCCTCCAGGTCCTGACCGCCTGGATCTTCCGCAATCAGACACCGCATAAGGTCGGGCGATGGTTCCTGCGCGCCCAGATCGTCTCGGCCGGTCTCTACTCCCTGGCCCATGGCGGTAACGACGCGCAGAAGACCATTGGCATCATCTGGCTGCTGCTGATCACCGCCGGGGCCGGGGCCGTCCCCCTGGTGGGTCATGAGGTGACCAAGGACGTCTCGACCTTGCCCATGTGGGTGGTCTATGCCTGCTACTTCGCCATCGCCTGGGGTACCTACCTGGGTGGCTGGCGTATCGTCAAGACCATGGGCTCGAAGATCACCAAGCTGACCCCGGTCAGTGGCTCCAACGCCGCCCTGGGCGGGGGCATCACCCTGGGCCTGGCGACCATGGCCGGCATCCCGGTCTCCACCACCCATACCATCACCGGCTCCATCTTTGGCGTCGGCAGCACCCGCGGCAAGTACGCGGTGCGCTGGGGCCTGGCCGGGCGCATCGTCATGGCCTGGGTGCTGACCATCCCCGCCAGCGGCCTGGTGGCAGCCATCTTCTGGTGGATCGGGACCAAGACCTTCTGAAGTCATCGCCCCGACAGCCGGTACCGGCGGTCCGTGAGTCCGGTGGTCCGGCCGTCTGGTCGTTAGCGCCAGGGATGGCGGATAACCCTTCCAAATCACTCTCCCCAATCCCCCGCCACGGGGAAGAAAAAAATGGAATCCGTGGCTTGCGCCAAACCTGCCAGCCCAGGAAAAGCGGAAGACTGACGACTTAGGCTGGCGATCAACCCTTTTCGGTGAGCACATCGGGCGGGGCCTGCGACTCCCCCAGCGACGGTCCGTCCGGTGTGATCACCGCCTTGACTTTTGGCCATCCCTTGTCGGCGCTAAGATAGCCACTTACTCCGGCCCCGCTCGCCAGTTGCCGTACCCCCGAGATCCATCATGACCGTCTGCTGCCCGGTGGACTTCATTCTTTTCGCCTTGACCTTGTTGGGTGTGGCCTTCTTCCATCGGCATACCCTGCTGGTCGCCCTGAGCGGCCTGGGCATCATCACCCTCTACAAACTCACCTTTACCGGCTTCGCCACCGGTCCCGGGCTGACGGGCCTGATGTTGCATCTGGGCCATGAATGGGTCCTGCTCGCCAACCTGCTCGGGCTTCTGCTGGGCTTCGCCCTTCTGGCGCGGCATTTCGAGGACAGCCACCTGCCGCAACTCCTGCCGCGCTTCCTGCCGGATGGCTGGCTGGGTGGCTTCGTTCTTCTGGTCATCATCTTCCTGTTGTCGAGTTTCCTCGACAACATCGCCGCCGCCCTGATCGGGGGCACCATCGCCGCCGGGGTCTTCCGTTACCGGGTGCATATCGGTTATCTCGCCGCCATCGTCGCCGCCTCCAACGCCGGCGGCTCGGGCAGCGTTCTGGGGGACACCACGACCACCATGATGTGGATTTCGGGCGTCGCACCCCAGGACGTTGTTCACGCTTACGTCGCCGCTGGCGTGGCGCTCCTGGTGTTCGGCTTGCCCGCCGCCCTCCAGCAGCACCGGTATCAGCCGGTCCAGCGCGAGGTTCCCGCCGGCATCCGCGTGGATTGGGCGCGCCTGGGGATCGTGGCGGCCATCCTGGTGGCGGCGGTGGTGACCAATCTCTTCATCAATCTGCACTTCAAGGAACTGGGGGATGATTTTCCCTTCCTGGCGGTCGCGGTCTGGAGCGTCATCCTCGCCACCTCACCCCTCCGCCAACCGGCCTGGGGCCTGCTCCCGGAGACCCTGAAGGGCAGCCTGTTCCTCCTCTCCCTGGTGGTATGCGCCTCCATGATGCCGGTGGAGCGCCTGCCGGCGGCCTCCTGGTATTCGGCCCTGATCCTGGGCTTCGTCTCCGCGGTCTTCGACAACATCCCCCTGACCGCCCTGGCGCTCAAGCAGGGGGGCTTCGACTGGGGTCTTCTCGCCTACGCGGTCGGTTTTGGCGGCTCCCTCATGTGGTTCGGCAGTTCGGCCGGGGTGGCGCTGTCCAACCTCTACCCCCAGGCCAAGTCGGTGGGGGCCTGGCTGACCAAGGGCTGGCACCTCAGCCTGGCCTACGTGCTGGGGTTCTTCGCCCTACTATTCACCCTGGGCTGGCAGCCCCCCGCTGAACCCGAATCAGGCCCGCCGGAGCCCGTTGGTGAGCAGGCCGCCATGGGGCACTTATCCATGCCCGTCGGTGAGCGGGGCGCCTGGTTTCCCATATCCCCTTCCGTCCGGGAACGGGCAAGCTGGTTAAGCTTTTCCATGTCCGGCGGGGATCGGACCACCGGGTTACCCTTATCCATCGTGCTCCGTGCCGGTCCCTCCCAGGGGAACGGTCTGGAAGGTTGAAGGACATGAAACTCTTGATCCCCATCGATGGCTCGGCCTGTTCGCGGCGGGCGCTGGAACATGCACTCCGCCTCGCCAGCCCACCGGAGATCCATCTTCTGCACGTCCGGGAACCGATCGCTGCCTGGGAGGTGCGCCGCTTCCTGACCCCCCCGGAGATCGCCAAGATCCAGCTTCAGGAGGGCATGGCGGAAATACAGGCCTGCCGGGAGCTACTCGATGCCGCCGGGGTCCCCTATCACTTCCAGGTGCTGGTGGGGGATGGGGAAGTGGCCGAGGCGATCAGCCAGTACGCGGATGAGCACGGCTGCGACATGATTGTGATGGGCACCCACGGCCGGACGGGGATCGGTCACCTGCTCATGGGTTCAGTGGCCAGCCAGGTCGTACACCTGTCCCGAGTGCCCGTCACCCTGGTGAAATAGCCCGGGCAATAGGACCAGGGAAGCAAACCGGATGCCCGTCACCCTGCTGAAATAGCCCGGGCAATAGGACGAGAGAAGGAAGCCGGGTGCCCGTCACCCTGCTAAAATAGTCCGGGCAACCGAACCAGGGAAAGGAAGGTAATGGCAGGGAAGGGGCGAGACGGGAAGGGAATGGAGAAGAAGGGGCGAGGCGGCAAGAGGAGGCCGGAGCGTGGCTCAGGCCGGCGGGGTAAGGACCTCGACGCCCTCCGCCGCCAGCATGGCGACCAGACGAATCAGCGGCAGGCCGACCAGGGCGCTGGGATCATCCCCGACCAGGCGGTGGAAGAGAGCGATGCCCAGCCCCTCGGACTTGAAGCTGCCAGCGCAATTGAAGGGGCGCTCACGATCGACATAGCCGGCGATCTGCGCCGGGGTCAGGGAGCGGAACTCGACCCGGAAGGGCTCCCTCACGACCTGGGCGCGACCACTGGCGCTGTTGAACAAACAAAGCCCCGTCTCGAAAACCACGGCCCGCCCGGAGGCGCGGCTAAGCTGGGCGATGGCCCGCGCGCGATCCCCGGGCTTGCCGAGGATCTCGTCATCGACACAGGCCACCTGATCCGAACCGATGATCAGGGCCGCGGGAAATGCCGCCGCCGCCGCCCGGGCCTTGGCCTCCGCCAGGCGTTGCACCAGGGCCTGGGGCGATTCACCGGGGCGGCGGGACTCGTCGACCTCCGGCGCCAGGACCTCGAAGGGCAGACCAAGCCGTTGCAAAAGCTCCCGCCGATAGGGCGAGGTGGAGGCGAGCACCAGGGGGAGATGGGTCACGTCAGCCTTGGCGGGTAGCATGCGCGATGGCGGAGACCGAACCGGGATCACGAGCCGCGGCGATTTGGGACGCCCGGCGGTGGCCCAAGCAGGTGGCTTGAGCGGGAGCCGCCGGCAAGTGACTGGCGGCTGACCGCCATGCGTTCAGCGGGTGCGCTCGCAGATGCCTTCGGGGAAGAAGAAGGCGATCTCGACGGCAGCGGTATCCGGCCCATCGGAGCCATGCACCGCGTTCTCGGTGACTTCCTGGGCAAAGTCGGCGCGGATGGTGCCGGGCGCGGCCTTAGCGGGATCGGTGGCGCCCATGAGTTCCCGATTGCGGGCGATGGCGTTCTCACCCTCCAGAACCTGCACCATGATCGGGCCGGAGGTCATGAAGTCGATCAATTCAACGAAGAAGGGGCGTTCCTGGTGCACGGCGTAGAAGGCCGCCGCCTGTTCACGGCTCAGGTGCAGCATACGGGCGGCGACGATACGCAGACCACCCTGTTCGAAGCGCTGGTAGATGGCGCCGATGTGGTTCTTGGCGACGGCGTCGGGCTTGATGATGGAAAAGGTGCGTTCAATGGCCATGGGGCGAGGACTACCTGAAATTGAAGAGATGAATTATGGGGGTGGAGGGTAAGTTGAGGGATGGGCTGGGACGGGCGCGGCGGCGCCCTGTCTCTGGCCACGCAAATCCCAACCCGGCTGGGGAGGGCGCAGTTTAGAGGTTTCAATTTTCAGGGGCAATCGGAACCCGGGAACCCAACCCCAGTCGTTCATACCCCTCTGTTACCTGAGCCGGCATAAGTCGCGGCGTCACTGATTTTCTTGCTCTCTCCCCCCTGGAGTGGTAGCGCTGGGGAGAGGGCGTCTAAGGGTTGCATCTATCCTTGGCGGGGGCGTTGGTCTCCCGGCCAATCCGCCGCGATGTGGCTTCGTTTCGCCCTTGACGACCTGAAGCGCTGCTTTACTATCTCCCAGAACGTTCCTCAACTTGGAGACCCGCATGGCTAATCCCCGCCTGACCCCCGAGCCCGGTCCCTTCCGTGCCGACCAGTTGCGCGACGGGGATGATGGCCTCCCACCCGCTTCCGCGCGGGTAAGGGAGTCTGCCGATACCATCGTTTAAACTGCGGCGAAGGATGTGGTTCGGGGAAGCAACGCTGGCGCTTGTCCTACTTCCGAGGCCCCTGATCGCAACATGCACCGCTAACCATAGTTCCCAAGCTGAAGAGCATCGCGAACCCCCATGCTGACCCTGCACCTCTCCAGTCTCATCAAGTTTCTGATCGGAATCGTTTTTCTGCAAGGCTCCACCGGCCTGCTGGTTTACACCGCCCTGCGGACCGACCTGACCCAGACCTGGCCCCTGTTTGGTGCCCTGGGGGTCACCCTGGCGGCCATGACCGCCCTCTGGTTCAATGCCATCGCCGACGGTTCCCGCAAGGAGGCCCTAGCCAAGGTCCAGGCGAGTTTTTCCCGGGAACGGGAGAAGATCCGGGTGCGGGCGGAGCAGGAAAAGGCCCGGGAGGTCAAGAACACTCAGCGCCAGGCGGAGCGCCAGCAGCAGCGTGCCCGGGTTGGTGGTCAACTCAAGACCGGTCTCCTCATCGCCGGGGGGGCCGGGGCTGGGCTCCTGCTGCTGATGACCCAGATGATCTCCCTGGGCATGCTGGCCCTGACCACCGCCGGTGGCGCCGCCATCGGCTATGGCGTGCGGGCGCGGCAGGATCGGCTGGGGAGCGAGGGCGGTGGCGGGGGATTTCTGGGTCTGGGCCGGCGGGAGAAACCGGTCGCGGTCCTGGCGGCTCAGGTCGAGGAGGCCCAGGTGGTATTGCCCAAACCGCGTCGATCCGCCCTCAAGTCAACCTCCAGCCCCGAGAGCGATCGTGGCTGGGAGACGGACTGAGCCGACAATCCGGATTGAGCTGGCCGCCGCAGCCCCCTCACCGGTCATTGTCCTTGTCGAGGGCGGGTACTGGTCCCCGAGCGATAGGCTCATTCCTGGCCGTCAGGAAGGGGATCGTTAAAAGATCCTCGGGGGTACCCCCGGCCCTGGTTCAGCATTCCGCTAGCCGAGGCCAGCAACCACCCGTGGCACCAAACGCCCGGCGGCAGTGGGGCGCATTTCCACAATTTGGCGGCTGTGATCCGGCCCGTAGCTCACATGAATGGGCAGGTCCGGACCGTAGAAATAGATCCGGTCGAATGGTGTGTTGGCCACCAGCCAGCGGGCGACCTCGCGCATGTCCTCGTCGTCCACGATGAAGTCCACCGCTGCCCCCATGCGCGGGCAGATGGGTAAGCCCCGCCGGTTGCGCTCGTGGGAGGCGTGCTGGTCAAGCTTGGGATTGATGCGCCCGGGGATCGCGCGCGCCAGCTCTGGGGAGCAGAAGCCGTAGGTCAGCCGGATCATACCGAACCACTCGATCACCGGGTCCAGCACCTGCACCGCCAAGTCCAGCAGGGCCGAGTAACTGTCTGGCTCCCGGGGTAGGTTGGGCAGCCCCGTCCACGCCTGGGTCTCCCCGCAGGCAATGAGTTGGCGATAGGTCTGGAAGCGCCCGCAGCCATCATCCAAGTCCGGGATGGCGCGGGACCGCACCAAACGCAGCCCATTGACCTCCCAGCGCCGGGCGGCCAGGGCCCCATCGAAGGTCAGGGGGTTCGGGCCATAGCCAGATAGGTCGCACAGCCCCAAGGCGTCCAGGGCCTCGTCGAAGGCGACCTGCTTAAGCCATGGCCCTCGATGAGGTAGCCATTCTCCCGGACCAGATCCAGCCACTGGCGCGGGTGACCGATCCGCTTAGGTTCGTCGAACAGACCGATGGCCCCGCAACGCCACCTTCCACTCCAACGCGAGAGCGGAGACAATAATCTCCCCGCGCCCCCGGAGACGTTCGGATGGAAGATACGACGACCAGGTACTACACGGAGAATGCCCCGGCATTCTTCACCGACACCGTCCTCGTCGCCATGGACTCGCTTTACACCCGTTTCCTGCCCCACATCCCGCCGGGCGGGCACATCCTCGATGCGGGCTGCGGCTCGGGCCGGGACTCGTTGGCCTTTTTGGAGCGTGGCTATCGGGTCACCGCCTTCGATGCCTCGCCGAGCCTCGCCGCCCTGGCCGAGCGCCATTCTGGCCAGCCGGTAAAGGTGTTGCGCCTCCAGGACCTGGAGTGGTCACAGACCTTCGACGGTATCTGGGCTTGCGCGAGTCTGCTGCATGTCCCCGCTGCCGAGCTTCCAGATGTCATGGGCCGACTAGCCAGGGCTCTGCGCACGGGTGGAGTCCTCTATGCCTCCTTTAAGTACGGCCGTGGTGAGCGCGAGTGCCAGGGGCGGCGCTTCACCGATCTCGACCAGGCTGGGCTCCAAGCACTGTTGAGCCAGGTTACTGACTTAAGGGAACTGGAGACCTGGATCTCCGAGGATTTGCGCCCCGGCCGCGCCGCCGAGCGCTGGCTCAATACCCTGCTGGCCGCCTGACCCATGCCCCAGCAACTCACAACTGGCGGCATCCGCGACCCCTTCTTGCCGCGTCTGCTCACCGCTATCCGCCAGGCCAACGAGATTGACTTGGCGGTGGCTTTCGTCAAGTCCAGCGGTCTCACCCTACTGTTCAGCGCCCTGTCCGACGCCATCTTGATCCGTGGTGCCCGCCTGCGGGTCCTGACCAGCGACTATCTCGACGTCACCGACCCGCCGGCCCTTCGCCGCCTGCTGCTGCTCGCCGAGCGTGGGGCCGAGGTGCGCCTGTTCGAGGCCGGCAACCACAGCTTCCACCTTAAGGCGTATATCTGCGTGCGCAGCCACTGGGGCCAGACCCTGTGGGGCGCCGCCTTCATCGGTTCCAGCAACATCAGCCGCACGGCCTTGACCGACGGGCTGGAGTGGAATTTCCGCGTCGACCACCCGGAGAACCTTACCGACCCCGCGGCCAGCCACTTCCGGGAAATCCGTGACGAGTTCCAGATCCTCTTTGACCATAGTAACACCCACACCCTTGACCACGCATGGATCGACGCCTACGAGGTCCGCCGCTGGGTCCAGCGCTTGCCCTTGGCCCACGTCTGGGATGAGCCCGAGGAGCCCAGGCCCCAGCCCTCGCCGGTTCAGGTGGAGGCCCTGACCGCGCTGGAGGCTACCCGGCTGGCAGGCTACACCCGGGGTCTAGTGGTCATGGCCACCGGGCTTGGCAAGACCTACCTTGCCGCCTTTGACAGCGAGCGCCTGCAGGCCCGGCGCGTCCTCTTCGTCGCCCACCGGGAGGAGATCCTGCTCCAAGCCGAGGCGAGCTTTCAGCAGGTGTGCCCGAGTGCGCGCATCGGCTGGTACGCCGGGGGGCGCAAGGACGAGGCGGACCTGCTCTTCGCCTCCATCCAGACCCTGGGCCGCGCCGAGCACCTGGCCCTGTTCGAGCCGGCCCACTTCGACTATGTGGTGGTGGACGAATTCCACCATGCCGCAGCCCCCATTTATCGACGCCTGCTACAACACTTCCGGCCCCGCTTCCTGCTTGGCCTCACCGCCACCCCTGAGCGTACCGACCAGTCGGATATTCTGAGCCTGTGTGACGACAACCTGGTCTAAAGCCGCAGCCTGTTCGATGGGGTCGAGCTGGGCCTGTTGTGCCCCTTCATCTACTATGGCATCCACGACGAGACCGTGGACTACCAGGAGATCCCCTGGCGCAACGGCCGCTTCGACCCGACCGCCCTGTCCCACAAGCTCGCCACCCTGGGCCGCGCCCGTCACGCCCTGCACCACTGGCGCGACAAGGCCCAGGACCGCACCCTGGCCTTCTGCGTCTCCACCGCCCATGCCGACTTTATGGCCGAGCGCTTCCGCAAAGAGGGCGTCAGAGCGGAGGCGGTCTACGCAGGCTCCAGCTTGGACCGCGGCGCCGCTCTGGAGGCCTTGGGGCGCGGCGACCTGCAAGTACTCTTCTCGGTGGACCTGTTCAACGAGGGCGTGGACCTGCCGGCCATCGACACCGTCATGATGCTCCGGCCTACGGAGTCCAAGATCCTGTTCATGCAACAGCTTGGCCGTGGCCTGCGCCTCTACCCGGGCAAGGAGCACTTGGTTGTCCTCGATTTCATTGGCAACCATAAGGGCTTCCTCAACAAGCCCCAGGCCCTCTTCGACTGCGGCAGCCGCTACCAGGACCTCGCTGCCTTCGGCCGCCAAGTGCGCGACGGGCAGCTCAAGCTACCGCCCGGATGCTTCGCCAACTACGACCTGGCCATCATCGACTTTCTGACCCGACTCAGCGGCAAGGGTCTGGAGACCGACTACCAGGCCCTGAAGGAGTCCGCCGGCCGGCGCCCAACCTTGACTGAGATCTATCGCGCCAGGACCGACCTTAAGGATTTCCGCCGCATGGGCGGCCACTGGTGGGCCCTGGTGCGCGACCAGGGCGACCTGGAACCAGCCGAGGCCGACTGCCTGGAGCGTCATGCGGGATTCTTCCGGGAGGTCCAGACCACCGCCATGACCAAGAGCTTCAAGGCAATTCTGCTGGAGTCACTGTTGGAACTCGACGGTTTCCGTACCCCGCCCCGGGTCGCGGTACTCGCCGACCGGGCCGTGCACGTCTTTCGACGTCGCCGGAGCTTCATCGGCGATATCCGGGAGGACCTGCGGAATCTGGACCGCAACGACCCAGCTAAGTGGTTAGCCTACTGGAGCGCCAACCCGATCAAAGCCTGGACCGGTGGCAACCGCAAAGCTGAGGCCCGCCCTTGGTTCGAGGTCCGGGACGGGCGCTTCACCCCCACCTTCGCGGTGGCCGACCACGAGCACGCCCTGTTTCAGGCCATGGTCCAGGAGTTGGTGGATTACAGACTCGCGGCCTACGAGCCCCGGCTGGACCATAGCCCCGAGGGCGAGGTCCCGGTCGAGCCAGACGAGGTCTAAGCCCCGACCGACAGGGAACGCCGCCTGGGAACTCTTTGCCAGCGAACGCGATCGCATCCGCCAGGGCCTGATCCACTATCGCGCCCGCTACCCGCACCCGACCCCCGGCGGGCACTGGGCGCTGCTCGAACACCTGTATCTGATTTACCAACGGGAGGCACCCGACATGGCCTACAACCTGGAAGAATTTCTGCGCGAGACCCAAGAGATGGTCATCGCCGAGGCGATCAAACGCGATCCGGAGGCGATCCTCGAGCGCTTCGCGCCCGAACAGCGGCTAAAGGGCCTCGATCTCGAAGAGCGACTGCGGGGCCTTGATCCCGCCACCATCGAAGCCTGGCTGGCCCACCAGCGACGGAATCACTGACGGTTGGCTCGCCGCTGCCGTGTTCCGCGTGAATGGACGCTTTTTTCTGTTGGGTGCAAAACGCCCTCCCCCCTGGCGGAGGAGGGTTGGGGAGAGGGGGTCTGCACGGCGGCGACTGTTGAGTGCTGTCCTGCTCCCGCCCCTTGCCGTTCTTGCGGATCCACTATCGCGCCCGCTACCCGCACCCGACCCCCGGCGGGCACTGGGCGCTGCTCGAACACCTGTATCTGATTTACCAACGGGAGGCACCCGACATGGCCTACAACCTGGAAGAATTTCTGCGCGAGACCCAAGAGATGGTCATCGCCGAGGCGATCAAACGCGATCCGGAGGCGATCCTCGAGCGCTTCGCGCCCGAACAGCGGCTAAAGGGCCTCGATCCCGAGCAGCGACTGCGGGGCCTTGATCCCGAGCAGCGACTGCGGGGCCTTGATCCCGAGCAGCGGTTGCGGGGCCTTGATCCGGAGCAGCGGCTAAAGGGCCTTGATCCCGAGCAGCGGCTGCGGGGCCTTGATCCCGCCACCATTGAAGCCTGGCTGGCCCACCAGCGACGGAATCACTGACGGTTGGCTCGCCGCTGCCGTGTTCCGCGTGAATGGACGCTTTTTTCTGTTGGGTGCAAAACGCCCTCCCCCCTGGCGGAGGAGGGTTGGGGAGAGGGGGTCTGCACGGCGGCGACTGTTGAGTGCTGTCCTGCTCCCGCCCCTTGCCGTTCTTGCGGATCCGATGCCGTTCGTCTGCGCGGCAAGCCATGGGGGTATGGTGGGAGTAAGCGCCTCAGTGCGCTGCGGTCATCCATTGCTTCGCCCGGCGCGGAAGAGCCATTTTGCGAAACACCCTCCCCGGGGGCCGCGCCCCGCCCCTGTAGGCGCAGAAACTCGTTCAGCTATGTCCTCGAACCGGCACCGGTGGCCGAAGTTTCTTAGGAAAGCCATTTTCCGCAGGCCACGAAAAAGGCCATTTTGCGAAACAAAGCCATTTTTCCCAGAGGCGCGTTGCGTCATCCCCTTCAGTATCCGACTGAATTAGCTGCGTTTTCTGGAGATGAAGCGGGTAGGGTAGGCGAGGTGAGGGAGGATCGGGTTGCGTTCGTCGGGGGTGTCGACAGCAGGGATGCTGTCGTCAAGCCTACAGGGACGTATTCACGGTGTCCCCCGACGGACGTGACCCGATCCGGAAGCGTTAAAGAGCCAGAAAGACCCCAGGTTAGCGCCCTGAGACGCGCCAGGGTGAATTTGAACGCCCCAT